>ERZ1034998.4-NODE-4-length-207448-cov-71.749943_pt1 | contig 207448 bp, 186 predicted proteins | sample MGYA00520621_ERZ1034998 | MGnify/ENA primary metagenome ERZ1034998 (study PRJEB33766, sample SAMN09781748) | gut metagenome | biome: gut microbiome | host: Homo sapiens | place: Madagascar | study: EMG produced TPA metagenomics assembly of the PRJNA485056 data set... | reverse complement strand
TCCATGTGTTCAGCCTAGTTCATAAATATGTGTCCAGGATTCTGGGTACATATCACTATCAGATTTCTCCCATCGGGGCTTTGTTATTTCTTTTATTTCACATAATTTTTGTCTACGTTGACCACGATATGATACTGTTCGCCCAGCTTTTCCTTTACCTGATGCTCCAGTTCTTTCAACACAGCTTCATCACTGGAACGGTAGCCAAATGGAATCACTACATCAAAGATAAGATTGGTATGGGTCGGTCCCTGAACCATACGAAAATCATGCATGGTAATGACCTCATCAATATCCTTCAAAATACCTGTAACCGTTTCTTTTATCCCGGTCAGTTCCTTGCTTCCGGTAATCACCGGATCCATATGTATGACAGCCTCACAATTCAGTTCCCTTTTCAATTTCATTTCTACATTGTCTATCATATCATGTATTACAAGGATATTCATTTCTGCCGGCACTTCCGCATGTAGTGATACCATCAGACGTCCCGGTCCATAATCATGTACGACTAAATCATGAATACCGATAATCATTTTTTCTTCCAGCACCAGATGTTCTATCTCTTTTACGAATTCTTCCTCCGGCGGCTGTCCCAGCAGTGGATTTAAAGTCTCCTTCGCTGCATTAATTCCACCATATAAGATAAACAGTCCTACCGCCACACCACAGTAGCCGTCAATATTGACTGACGTAAATTCTGCAATCAATGTGGTGATTAAAACCACAGATGTGGTAATGCTGTCGCTTAAGCTGTCCATGGCCGTTGCCCGCATAGCCGCTGAATTAATCTTCTTTGCGACTCTCCTGTTGTAGAAGGTCATATACAGCTTTACAGCAATCGATATCAGCAGAATCATGATAATTAATACAGAGCATTCCGTTGCTTCCGGATGAAGAATCTTTCTGATGGAATCCTGTATCAGTTCCACTGCCATAATTAAAATAACTGCAGCAACCACAAGACCGGAAACATATTCCATTCTTCCATGTCCAAATGGATGCTCCGGATCCGGCTTTGCTGCTCCCAGTTTAAAGCCCAGCAATGTTACAATGGATGAGCCGGCATCCGACAGGTTATTAAATGCGTCCGCTGTAATTGCAATGGATTTACTGATGGTTCCCGCAATAAATTTTCCTGTAAATAATAATACATTTAGCAAAATACCTACAATACCGCATAAAATACCGTAGGCAAGCCGTACCTTCTCCGGCTTGTCATCTTCCCGGATAAATATCCGGGCTAATAATGTTATCATAAATCTTCTCCTTTTGCTTCCTTATTTATTCCGCACTAATTCAATATTTTAAAATTCTTCAGTGGCCAATATCGGAAAATCGCTTTTCCAAGTATTTTATCTTTCTTCACATAGGTATTGGTCCAGTATCTTCCATCATAGGAGTTATTCCGGTTATCTCCCATTACAAAATAGCTGTCCTCCGGCACTTCAAAGGTATACGGTCCTGTAGCTACCGTCCATGTCTCTTTGAGATAATCCTCCTCTAAGAGTTCTCCGTTGACATATACTTTGCCATCTTCTATCTTTACCGTATCTCCCGGACAGCCAATGACACGTTTTACATAGTTCTGGCTCTCATCATCCGGAAACTTAAAGATAATGATGTCTCCCCGCTCCGGTCCGGAAAACAGATATGACCATCGGAATCCAATCAGCTTATCTCCGGTCATGATTGTATTTTCCATGGAACCGGATGGAATCTCTGCATTAATTAACACAAAACGATTTAAAAACATAGCAATCAGCACCGCTGCTACAATCGTAATTACCCAGCTTAGAAATTCCCCTGCCACAGAAGCTGCATTCTTTGTATCGGATTTTCTTCCTTTCTTCCTGCGTCTGCCGCCTTCTGAATATTCCTCTTCTGGTTCTTCTAATTCTTCCCGGTTGTCCTCTGACTCTTCCGGTTCTTCGCCATCCTCAAGTTCATCTATATATTCTAATTCTTCATTTCTTTCTTTTTTCTGCATCTAAATTGCCTCCGGTCTCTTTCCTTCCCGTTGTTCGTTCTATTATACTCCAAGCAGGGAAGAAATTCCACTGGAAATAGAGGTTGGGATGGCTTTGTATGAATAATCCGGGGTGAAATCCATCACCTGTCCGGCGTATGGAAATCAGAGTTCTGTTTTTTAGGGAATATCTTTGTGTAATATCTTTGTTGTAATATCTTTGTTTCCTCCATTTTATAAGTTCTCCTTCCAACCTCCAAAGCTGATAACACAGAATTTATCATTTCATCTTCATCATCGCCAAAAGATAATAATAATATCTTTCCTATGCTACCACCTAAAGTTTACTCAATCATAACTATCGACTTTACAATATCAGTTCTTGCAATGGAGCGCAGAGGGATAGCAGTTGCAATCAAACAAGCAATGACAGAAACCGCAGCCGCTTCCAAAATGGAAATAATCGGTACTGTTCCAAATTGCAGAGTATTATTAACCGCTGCTTCAATAAAGGCAGCGCAGATATAACCTAACAAACCTCCAAAAGTGGAAGCGATCAGCCCGTAATATGCGCCCTCCCACAAAAAAGTCTTGTAAAGGCTTGTCTTGCTCATACCAATGGCTCGCTGCATACCGATTTCAGAAACGCGGGTGTGAATATTTGTATAAACCGTGTTGATGATATTCAGCACACCGATAAATCCAATGAACAAAATCAGTCCCCAACAAAGCATATTGATCTGTGCAAAACTTTCTGCAAGTTCTGCATCCGATTGCAGATAGGATAGCCAATGGCTGCCTGTGTTCCGGCTGCACCATTCGTCTAACCATATTTCAAACTGTTCTGTATCTGCGTCCCCGGTTAAAGCAGGATATACTTCCGCATATTCCTCCTGTCCCGTGATAGCGGTATAGGCAGCGTCACATACGATAATCTGTACGCCGTTTACAAAGCCCTCATTGTTGATCGTAACCGGCTCGTCTACAATTCCGGCGACACGCAAGGTCTGATTTCCGACTTGTATTTCGTCATTTACAGACAATTCCGTATTCTCTATTTCCTGTCCTGCAGCAGAGAAAGGAATAGGATTTTTCACAAGGCAGGCTGTTCCATTCAGCAAATCCGCTTTATCATTCTCGCTCAATGTGGAAATGGCAGAGGTCAAGCGTTCATCATCAAATGCGGCAATATGCAGGGCTTCCCAAGTCTGCAGGGGAATATCCGTATCTACGGGCATTGTCCCGCTTTCGTCAAACTGATAAATGGACAACATTGTTGTGGAAAGGCGGTCTACCATTTTATTCTCGCACAACTCATTTACAGAAGCGGCAGCAATACCGATTGTTTCATTCGTAACTGAATAATCACCCAAGTGACTATCCTTTAGCGCCGCACTTGCGTCCAATAGTCCGCTGAATGATTGCAGAGCAACAAATACCGTAATACTCATTACCATAGACAAAATTGTAATAGCGGTGCGTCCCCGATTTCTTTTTAAGTTCAGACGGGCGTAAAATGCTTCAAAATTTTTTATCTTTTTTGCTTTGCGGTGGCGGCGTTTTACTTTTACAGACTGCCCTGACATAGCCACCGTAGGAGAAACGCATGAAGCGTAGCGGGCTGCGGGAAATGATGCTATACCCGCAAAAATCAGCGTGACACCTACGCTTGCTACCAAAGGTAAGATTTTACTGCCACTATTTGCGTGAATGGTTGCGGTCAATTCCTGTGTCGTGCTTGCCATAAACAAATCGGGGTTTAGGAAGCTCATGGCTGCGGTTAATATGCCCTGTGCCGATAGAAGTCCCAAAATGACACCCACCGGAATGCCAATGTCACAGATTAAAAGGAGTTGTATCGCCACCAATCTATAAAGCTGTTTCTTCTCGCCGCCAATAGCACGGAGCGTTCCATATTCCCTGACACGCTTTGATACTGCGATTTTCAGAATGTTATAAATGACAAGCCCTGCCGCAAGCAGAACAAGGATACCCACCATAACACAAGCAACCGTCATAAAGGAAAATCCTGTACTTTCGGTATCTGTTGTTCCTGCTTTTTCGTAAGCAATACCAAGCGTTTCCAACAAAATACTGTTGTACTGTATATTTGCTTCGTCAATAGACAGTTCTTCCTGAAGCTCATTTACAATGGATTGAAATTGCTCCGTGCTTTTCGTTTTGAAGTCCGTAGAATAAAGCAAATATCTTTCAGGCAATAAGGCGTCCGCTGTCCCCTCGCCAACAACGCCCTCAACAATGCCGCTACTGTAACCAAGATAGCTATTTTCCAAGATACCGCAAAGTGTAAAATCGGCAGTGTACTCATACGCAGCTGACCTGTCATTTCTCAAAGAAACTTCAAGTGGAATAGTGATTGTATCGCCAACTTTACCGTCAAACTCCAAATATTGCAGCGCATTTTCCGGCAAAGCAATCTCATTTTCTCTTTCCGGCAAATGTCCTTCTTTTACCGTACTGATCAACGGATAATCGCTCAATGCTTCCCCACAATACTCACGGAGATAGAGCGTTAACCCGCTGTTTTTCAAATCCGTATAGCCAACATTGATAAGGCTGCCCACGTTGGTAAGTCTGCTATCTTCTGAAAGTGTCTGTGCCTGTTTCTGTGATAATTGATGAAAGGTCACATAGCGATTACCGTTCAGGCTTGCCGCCTGGCTTACACGCATAGACTGCAAAATACCGATAGACTGGCCAACTACCGTAGTCATAACAGTAGATAAAATAACGGCAATCAAAATCAGTATGGAAGTGACTCTTTGAGCTTTCAGCTCTTTCCATGCAAGGGATAAATAGGATTTCATTTTACAGCCACCTCCGTAAGTTCTCCGTCTATAATAGAAAACTGACGGTCTGCCATTTTTGCAATACGGCTGTCATGCGTGATAATAACAAGCGTTTTTCCTAACTTTTCCCGAATATCGCAAAGCATTTTCATTACCTCGCCACCGCTTTTGCTGTCAAGGTTTCCAGTTGGTTCGTCTGCAAAAATAATATCGGGCTGTGCAATCAAAGCACGGGCAATCGCCACACGCTGTTGCTGACCGCCGGATAATTCATGTGGCAGATGTGATAAGCGTTCTTCCAAGCCCAAAAGTTCCGTAAGCTGCTTCAAATATTTTTCGTCGGGCTGCTTTTTATCCAACAGCAGGGGCATGATAATGTTTTCCCTTGCTGTGAGAACGGGCAAAAGGTTGAATTGCTGAAAGATAAATCCTATCTTCTGACGGCGAAATGCGGAAAGCTGTTTATCACTGCCGTTGTGAATATCGGTATCGCCATAATAGACAGATCCGGAAGTCGGTTTATCCAATCCGCTAACGATATGAAGCAGCGTACTCTTTCCGCTACCGGACGGTCCGATAATAGAAATGAAGTCACCCACATGGATGGTCATGTTTGCGTGGTTAAGTGCAGTTACCTGACTTTCCCCCACACCATAGATTTTTGAAATATCCTGTACTTGAATATTCATAAAAAACTCTCCTTATCTCGTGACAAATCACGTGTGATAGGGAGAGTATATCGGGCAAATCTCAAAAATCCCTCAAAGTTTCAAAAATTAAACAATGCTGTTGTCTTTGCTCCGTGTTCCATATTTTCAATTGTTAAGCTACCGTCATGCTTTTCACATAGCAACTTGCAGATATAAAGCCCCATTCCAAAATGTTCACTATCGGATATTTCATTGCGAGAAAACGGTGAAATGCCTTTTCTTAATATGGTGGCAGGAAAACCGTTGCCATCGTCACAAACGGTTAAAATCATTTGCTTTTCCTGATAGACTATTTTAACGGTAACTTTATTTTCTGCATATCGCAACGCGTTACTGATAAGATTTTCCGCTGTATTATAAACAAACTGCTTATCAATATACACTTGCACCGCTGTCCCGGAGTGGGTTATATCAATTTCTTTGCCTGACGCTTCAGCAAGTATGGTAAGGCTACTTTGTAATTCCGATTGAATATTCTCTTTGTCATAGATATTCCGTTTGCACTCTAATTCCTCTAATTTCTGTGCGCTTGTCATAATCTCAACATAATGCTCAATTCGCCCTGCATATTGACAGATCAGTTCGACAGGTTCCTTACCATTTTCCGCATTAAGATTTCCGTTCTCTATACCCTTTTGGAGTAACTTTGCAGAGCCTTTCAATACAGTAACAGGATTTCGCAAATCGTGAGAAAAAGCAGCATTTAGCCGTTTGCGTTCCTCCGCTTGCCGCCATAGCTCCCGATTATTTGAAAGTAAGGTTTTACGCATGCTTTCAAATGCCAAGCAGAGTTCGCCTAATTCGTCTGACGCATAGCCTGTTATTTCAAAATCCAAATCCTGCTTTTGTATGCGTTCTGCACTATCCAGCAGAATAGCAATAGGGCGTTTCAGCTTTAAACGATAAAAGATTATATCAGCACAAATAAGTGCCACAATTACAAAAACAACAGGCATGGCTATCTGTAATGAAGAAAGAATACTGTACCCTGGCTCAACTTTGTAAGTATAATAATAAGTTGTCTGCGTTCCACCCTCGCCCGTAATTACTATCGCAGAATTATCCGGAACAATAGCTTCCGAGTTATCAAGGCTGCTTTCTTCGACAGGAACAGTAACATATAAATCGAAGTGGTCTATCAGAGCATTACACAAACTGCTGAACAGAACACTTAATACCATAGCTGCAATTAGGGAAGTTGTGATAATTGTAAAAAAGGATTTTTTCAAACTCAAATTTTTTATCCAATCCATTTATAGCCCACCCCCCAAACAGTTTCTATATAATTGTGAAGTGATAGAGCAGAAAACTTTGCCCGTATCTTTCGTATATGCTCCATGATTGTGTCGCTGTTACCGTCGCCCTCTAATCCCCAAACTGTATCATAAATTCGTTCGCGGTCAAAGACTTGTCCAGCATTGATAGAGAGCAGTTCCACAATATCAAATTCTTTTTTTGACAAAGAAACGCGTGTCCCGCTTATAGAAATTTCCCGTTTCGCATAGTCGATAACCATATCATTAAAAAATCGCAAGGTAGACTGTTCCTGCTTCCTGTTCTCACGGCGCAGATGTGCCGCCACTCTTGCTCCCAGTTCGTCGAGATCAAAAGGTTTTACAATATAATCATCAGCCCCCGCAGAAAATCCTTTGATTTTATCCGCTGTTTTAATGCGGGCAGTTAAAAAGAGAATAGGGCAAGTGATATACTCGCGAATACTCTGACAAACCGTAAGCCCGTCCATATCCGGCATATTTATATCAAGCAGAACAATATCCGGCAAACAGGACATTTTCTTTAAGGCTTCCTGCCCACTATAAGCTGTGATTACTTGATAGCCCGACATTTCAAAGTATTTTTTCATAATGGTAACAACGCCTTTTTCATCATCAACCACCATTATTTTTTCATTCATGTTTACCGCCTCCTTTCGCAAGTGCATATTATCTCATGCAAATCTCAAAAATCTCTCAACTTCTTCAATGTTTGCTGCATTTCTTTATAAGCCGACACCTTTTCATTTATCTATATACATTTTAACTTACTACATCCTAAAAGTAATCAATACATAAAGAAAAGTCCCATAAACACTGGGTTTACAGGACTTCTCAATATAATCTTTTATCTTAGAAATTCTTAATTAGCAGACACCCTGGGCAAGCATAGCCTCAGCTACTTTTTCAAAGCCTGCGATGTTAGCTCCTGCTACATAGTTACCTTCCATGTTGTAACGTTTTGCAGCATCATCAATATTATGATAGATATTTACCATAATCTGTTTTAACTTAGCATCTACTTCTTCGAATGTCCAGCTTAAACGCTCTGAGTTCTGGCTCATCTCTAATGCAGAAGTTGCAACTCCACCTGCGTTAGAAGCTTTACCACAGATGAACCATACTCCGTTATCCTGTAAGTATTTGGTTGCATCTAAGGTTGTAGGCATGTTAGCACCTTCACAAACTGCTTTACATCCGTTTGCTACTAACTGTTTTGCATCATCGATAAGGAGCTCGTTCTGTGTAGCACATGGAAGAGCGATATCACATTTAATCTGCCATACGCCACGGCCTTCATGATATTCTGCACTCTTTCTTGCAGCAGCATACTCAGTAAGACGAGCACGTTTTACTTCTTTTACTTCTTTTAATAATGCAACATCGATTCCTTCCGGATCATAAATCCATCCGGTAGAATCAGAACAGGTAACAACTTTTGCACCCATCTGCTGCGCTTTCTGGATAGCGTAGATTGCAACGTTACCAGCACCAGATACAACAACTGTCTTACCTTCCATAGATTCACCATGACATTTCATTAATTCTTCTGTAATGTATAAAAGACCATATCCGGTAGCTTCTGTACGAGCTAAAGATCCACCATAGGTAAGTCCCTTACCTGTCAGAACACCTTCGTACATTCCACGGATTCTCTTATACTGTCCAAACATGTATCCGATTTCTCTTGCGCCTGTTCCGATATCTCCTGCCGGAACGTCAACGTCAGCGCCAATATATTTGCAAAGCTCGGTCATAAAGCTCTGGCAGAATGCCATTACTTCACGGTCTGATTTTCCCTTAGGGTCAAAGTCAGAACCACCTTTACCACCGCCGATTGGAAGTCCTGTTAAAGAGTTTTTAAATACCTGCTCAAATCCTAAGAATTTGATGATTCCGATATTTACGGAAGGATGGAGACGAAGACCTCCCTTGTACGGTCCAATAGAATTGTTGAACTGTACTCTGTATCCTGTATTAACCTGAACCTGTCCCTTGTCATCTACCCAAGGTACACGGAATTTAAGCTGTCTATCCGGCTCGGTTATTCTCTCAAGTAATGCTTCTTTACGATATTTCTCCTCATTTGCTTCGATTACCGGTCTTAAAGACTCCAGTACTTCTTCTACTGCCTGAAGGAATTCTGGCTCAGAAGCGTTTTTTGCTTTTACTCTTTCTAATACTTCATCAACGTAGCTCATATTATATCTCCTTTACATATTAATTTGAGTATTATATATACATCAACACTACTATTTTAGTATGAAATGAATTTTTTCGCAACGTTTTTTTCATATTTGTGTCAAAAACTTTATACTTTTGTGTACTTTTTCTTCTTTTTTGCAAGTTTTGTACCAGGAAAATTCATTTTTGTAATTAAAAAGAAGTAGAAAACAGTTTTTTATTTCCCTTTTCCACTTCTTTTTTTGTATAAATATACTATTTTTTATTTTTCAGATATGGTTCATATTTCTTCTGGAAGAACTTCACCAGTTTTCCCAGTGTTCCAATCAGAATCTCACTCTCCTGGTCACTCAGGCTCTCCTTGATATCATGTATCATATTGCTGTGAAAACGTGCATGATGCTCATATGCCCGGACTCCGGAATCGGTGAGTGATACACGGACTACCCTTTTATCCCTGTCATTTCTGCAACGATTTACATAACCTTTCTGTTCCAGTGCTTCAACAGCTTTTGTCAGGGTTCCTGTTGTAACATTCATCCTCGCCGCCACTTCCGACATCCGCTTTGGTTCATCCAGACCAATTGCTTCAATAATATGCATATCATTTCCGGAAATGTTCATGAATTCTCCGGAGATTAAGCATTTTTCCTCAATTTCCATCAAATCATTAAACAGCTTTACCAGAATGTCATTTAAGGTTTTATCCGCATTCATTCTTATCTCCTTTTACCAGACCAGTACCGCTGCGCCCCATGTGAGTCCGCCGCCGAAACCAGCCAGTACAACTTTATCTCCTCTATGTATCATACCATGCCGGTTGATATTATCAAGCAAAATCGGCACACTTGCTGCCGAAATATTGCCACATTCCGTCAAATTTACCGGAAATTTTTCCATCGGCTGTTTCAATCGTTTTGCTACCGCCTCAATAATTCTTAAGTTTGCCTGATGTAATACGAAAAGCGAAATTTCCTCTGCCTTTAAATCTGCCTCTTCCAGCACCTTTGTAATGGTTGCCGGAACTGTGCGGACAGCAAATTTATAAACCTCCTGTCCATTCATGCTTACATAACCCAGAGGACTTTCCATCTTATGATATGGATTATTGACCGGACGGTTCTCACATGCCAGTACCAGTCCCTTCGCACCATCTGAGCCCTGCACCACATGGCAGATATTTTCTTCGTCTGCCCGGACTACCGCTGCTCCTGCGCCATCTCCAAAAAGAACACAGGTACTGCGGTCATTCCAGTCCATAATTTTAGAAAGTACTTCTGCTCCGATTAAGAGTGCATTTTTAAATCTGCCACTGGCAATATATGCCTGTGCTGTACTCAATGCAAATAAGAATCCGGAACATGCTGCACCAAGGTCAAAGGCTACGGCATTCACTGCTCCGATTTCCCGCTGCACTTCACAGGAAAGTGTCGGCACAAGATGATCCGGTGTTACCGTCGCTGCAATGATAAGTTCCACTTCTTCCGGCTTCATGTCTGCATCTGCAAGTGCTTTTTTTGCAGCTTCTGTGGCAAGTGATGTTGTTGTCTCTTCCGTTGCAAGGTGTCTTGTTTTTATTCCTGTTCTGCTGGAAATCCATTCATCGGAAGTATCCATAATCTGACTTAAATCGTCATTGGTAATTTTTCTTTCCGGTAATGCGCTTCCAGTTCCACATATTCGAATGTTCATGCTCTGCTCCTTTAAAATTTACGGAAACGTTCATAACGTGCTTTTGCAATCTCTTCTCCGCTCTTTCCTTCATATGATTCCAAAAATTCGCGGATACATTTATGCATATAAACTGCAATGGAACTCAATGCCTCATCATCTGCTCCACCATACTCCGGTATAATTCTCTCGATAATGCCAAGTTCTAAAAGATCCTTTGCTGTTATCTTCATTACTTCTGCTGCTTCTTTGGCACGCTTGCCATCCTTCCAGAGAATAGATGCAAAGCCTTCCGGAGAAAGTACGGAATAAGTTGCATTCTCCATCATGCAGACTTCATTTCCAACTGCCAGTGCCAATGCACCGCCGCTTCCGCCTTCTCCTATCATAAAGGTAATAACCGGAACTTTCAACCCTGACATTTCATAAAGATTTCTTGCAATAGCTTCTCCCTGTCCGCCTTCCTCTGCTTCCATACCGCAGAATGCTCCGGCTGTATTAACAAAGGTGATAACCGGACGATGGAATTTTTCTGCCTGCTTCATCAGGCGGATTGCTTTACGGTATCCTTCCGGAGATGGCATTCCGTAATTATGACGCATGCAGTCCTTCATGTCCTTTCCCTTCTGGATTCCGATTACCGTAACCGGTTGTCCGTCAAGGTATGCGATACCGCCCACAATTGCCGGGTCATCCCTGTAATAACGGTCTCCATGAAATTCTATGAATTTAGTAAAGATACTGTTGATATAATCCTCTGCGGACAGACGGTCTACCTTACGTGCCATCTTAACCTTTTCCCATGCACTCTTTTCTTTTGTATTGTAAGCGCGTTCCCGCATCAGCTCTGTCGGTCTTCCATCTACTTCAGTTGCCGGGTCAAATTTGGCATATCCACTTACTTTATGCATACGAAGGATTTCATACAGACGTTTCTTTAAATCTTTCCGCTCTACAATGGCATCCACAAAACCATGCTCTAACTGGAACTCTGCTCTCTGGAATCCCTCCGGCAGTTTCTGTCCGATGGTCTGCTCAATTACTCTTGCTCCGGCAAATCCAATCAGTGCGCCAGGCTCTGCTAAAATAATATCACCTAACATAGCAAAGCTTGCTGTTACACCTCCGGTTGTCGGGTCAGTTAATACCGAAATATATAAAAGTCCGGCATCGGAATGTTTCTTTAAAGCTGCTGCTGTCTTTGCCATCTGCATCAGGGATACAATACCCTCCTGCATTCTGGCTCCACCGGAACAACAGAAAAGAATAACCGGAAGTTTTTCTTCCGTAGCACGTTCTACTGCCCCCGCAATTTTCTCTCCGACTGCATGGCCCATGCTTCCCATCATAAATCTGGCATCACACACACCAATGACTGCATCTTCTCCGTAAATCTTACCTTTCCCTACGGTAACTGCTTCTTTTAATCCGGTTTTCTCGCGGACTGCCGTCAGCTTATCGACATAGCCCGGAAAATCCAGCGGATTCGTTCCATGCTCTTCGGCAAACCATTCTTCAAAGCTCTGTGGGTCTAATACCATCTTCAGGCGGTTTCCGGTTTTTACGCGGAAATATGCTCCACACTCATAGCAGACATAGCGGTTTCTTACCACCTCTGCTTTGTTTACCATTTTGCCACAGGCTTTACAAAGTACTTCCTCTTTCCTTTTTTCTTCCTGTAAAATACCTTCTGCGGCATCCTTTACGGCTTTATTTTCCTTGATTTTATCCAGTAATCTGCTCACTTTACTCACCACTTCCAATTGCAAATGTCAACTCTGCTGTTGCAGCTATTTTTCCATCTACTGTTGCAGTTGCCTTTCCAATTCCAATCGGTCCCTTTACTTTTATGATTTCTGTCTCTAAAACAAGTACATCCCCCGGAACCACCTTTTTCTTAAATTTTGCATTGCTGATTCCTGCAAAATATGCGGTTTTTCCTTTGAATTCATCCTGACAGAGCATTGCAACCGCGCCGGTCTGTGCCAGTGCTTCTATAATTAAAACACCCGGCATTACCGGTTCTCCCGGAAAATGTCCTGCAAAATAAGGTTCATCAAAGGTAACACATTTTTTCCCTACTGCACGAAGTCCCGGCACCAGTTCTTCAATCGTGTCAATCAGAAGAAACGGATGACGATGTGGGATGATTTCCATAATTTCTTTCGTTGTCAGTACTGACATTGTTCCCTTCTCCTTTATGCCTGATATTTTTTCAGAAGCAGACTTGCATTATGTCCGCCAAAGCCCAGTGAATTGCTGATGGCATATGGCACTTCTTCTTCATATGCCTCTTTGCAATAATTCAGATCCAGTTCTTCATCCGGTGTCTCATAACCTACGGTTGCATGAATGTAACCTTCTTCGATTTCCTTTACACAGGTCAGGCACTCGATGGCTCCTGCTGCTCCAAGAAGATGTCCAATCATGGATTTGGTGGAATTAATCCGGATATCCTTTGCATGCTCACCAAACGCCAGCTTGATTGCTCTTGTCTCAAATAAGTCATTATGATGGGTGCTGGTTCCATGGGCATTGATATAAGTAATTTCCTCCGGATTTACACCGGCATCCTTCATTGCATTTATCATTGCGGTTGCTGCACCTGCACCATCCTCTGCCGGAGATGTAATATGGTATGCATCCGAAGAACATCCATATCCGGTTACTTCTGCATAAATCTTTGCTCCACGCTTTTTGGCATGTTCTAATTCTTCTAAAATTACAATTGCGGCACCTTCTCCCATAACAAATCCACTTCTATTTTTATCGAACGGAATGGATGCATGTTTTGGATCATCTGAAGAAGTAAGTGCGGTTAAAGATGTAAATCCTGCTATTCCAAGCGGAGTAATGCAGCTTTCTGTTCCACCTGCTACCATCACTTCTGCATCACCATACTGGATGGTACGGAAGGCTTCACCAATGGCATTCGTTCCGGATGCACAGGCGGTACTGATATTTAAGCTCTTTCCTTTTAATCCAAACTGAATGGACACATTTCCTGCTGCCATATTGGAAATCATCATCGGGACAAATAAAGGATTTACTCTTCCCGGACCCTTTTCCACTAATTTGCTATGCTCTCTTTCGATTGCCTGTAAACTTCCGACTCCGGAACTGATGGAAGTACCCACACGGTATGCATCCTCTGCTTCCATGGAAAGTCCGGAATCCTCCAGTGCTTCTCCGGCTGCCGCTACGGCAAACTGGCAGAATGCTTCCATTCTCTTTGCAGAGCGAAAATCCATATATTCTTTTGCATCAAAATCCTTTACTTCTGCTGCAAGATGACATTTATAGTCTGTTGCATCAAAATGTGTAATCTCTCCAATACCTACCTTCTGCTGCTTTACTGCAGACCAGAATTCCGGCACATTATTTCCAATCGGGGTAATTGCACCCAATCCTGTTACTACAACTCTACGATTCATGTTCTTATCCTCTCTATCTAAACAATCCATCTCTCGTCATTCGTCATCCGCTGTTCTTTCTAGCTTTTTCATCAGCCAGTATTATTTCTGCATCTACATAGTCATTCCGCCATCTACAGCCAGCACCTGTCCTGTGATATAACCTGCCTCTTCGGATGCTAAGAATGCAACTGCTGCCGCAATTTCTTCCGGCTTTCCGATTCTTCCAAGCGGAATGTTATGAAGCATATTTTCTTTTACCGTATCCGGTAAATCCTTTGTCATATCGGTCTCAATCATTCCCGGTGCTACTACATTTGCAGTAATACCACGGGAGGACAGTTCTCTTGCAACACTCTTAGTCAATCCGATGACTCCGGCTTTGGCTGCACAATAATTTGCCTGTCCGGCATTTCCGGAAATTCCGGATACGGATGATATATTGATTATCCTTCCACTTTTCTGTTTTAAGAAATAGCGGGATGTATGATGAATGGTATGGAATACGCCTTTTAAGTTTGTCTCATAGACTGCATCAAATTCTTCATCATTCATCTTCATCACAAGATTATCTCTTGTAATTCCTGCATTATTTACAAGAATATCCAGATGTCCATATTTCTTTATGATATCTCTGATCATGGTCTGACATGCCTCGTCATCTGCCACATTGCACTGATAGGATTCTGCTCTGCCACCCATATCGGTAATCATTTTTACTACTTCTTCTGCCCGCTCTTTACCGCCATTGTAATTTACAATTACCGTTGCTTTTTCTTCTGCCAGACGAAGTGCAATGGCACGACCGATTCCTTTGGCTGCACCGGTTACCAGTGCTACTTTATTCTCCAACATAGGCTTTATAATCCTCCAGTTTTTCAATGCTTATCGTCTTGACATCCCGGTTGATTTTACGCATAAATCCAGATAAAGTATGTCCCGGTCCGATTTCTACGAATTCATCATAACCGTCCGCGATCAGACGCTCAATGCTCTGCTGCCATCTTACAGAAGAAGATACCTGCTTCTTTAACAGCTCTTTTACCGGTTCTGTTGTGGTAACGTAATCTGCTGTCACATTGGTTACATACGGAATGCTAAATTCCTGCAGCTTTGTATTTTCCAATACTTCTGCTAATTTTTCTCCGGCTCCGGTCAACATGGCGGAATGGAACGGTCCGCTTACTTTTAACGGAACCACACGCTTTGCTCCAGCTTCCTTTAATGCTGCACCGGCTTTTTCTACTGCCGCTTCTTCTCCGGTAATTACAATCTGTCCCGGACAGTTATAATTTGCTATAGATACAATTCCTTCGGTATTGCTGCATACTTCTTCAATTGCCTTCGCATCCAGTCCTAAAACGGCTGCCATTGCTCCGCCGGTTGGTACTGCTTCCTGCATAAAGATTCCTCTTGCACGAATGACACGGAATGCATCTTCCATACTCATGACACCGGATGCAATCAATGCACCGTATTCTCCAAGGCTTAATCCTGCACAAGCTGCCGGTTCTTTTCCAGCTTTCTTTAATGCTGCATAAATTGCTGCCTCTGTGGTCAGCATGGCAATCTGTGTATACTCTGTAATATTGATTTCTTCATTTTCTTCAAAACAAAGCTTTGCAATATCAAGTCCGGTTACTTTTGAAGCAAGCTCATATACGGCTTTACTCTCTTCACAGGCATCATAGAAATCTTTGCCCATTCCAATATACTGCGCTCCCTGTCCAGGGAACATGAATACAACCTTACTCATTTTCTTCTCCTTATTTCCGATTCATCAGACGTTCTGCTTCTGATACGATAGAAGTAATAATTTCCTTACAGGACAATTCATCCTGTATCATTCCGGCAATCTGACCTGCCATCAGACTTCCATTTACCACATCGCCGTCCATCACTGCTTTGCGGAGGGAACCAAGGGTAAGCTGTTCTAATTCATCTAATGTTGCGCCTTCTTTTTCCATCTTCAGATACTCACGGCTCATCTTATTACGGATGACACGGATTGGATGTCCGGTACTGGAACCTGTTATTTCAGAATCAATGTCTTTGGATTTTATCAGCTTCTCTTTGTAGTTTGCATGTACGATAGATTCTTTGGCTGCCACAAATCTTGTTCCCATCTGAACTGCTTCTGCACCCAGCATAAATGCTGCAGCCATTCCTCTTCCATCTGCAATTCCTCCGGCTGCAATCACCGGTGCATCAATGGCATCTGCCACCTGTGGCACCAATGCCATGGTTGTAGTGGAACCGATATGGCCACCGGATTCCATTCCCTCTGCCACAACAGCATCTGCGCCACCACGGACCATAAGTTTTGCCATCGCTACACTTGCTACTACCGGAATTACTTTAACACCTGCTTCTTTCCAGAGGCTCATGAATTTGGCTGGATTTCCGGCTCCTGTTGTAACAACCGGAACCTGCTCCTCAACTACCACCTTTGCCACTTCCGGTGCATTCGGATTCATCAACATGACATTTACACCAAATGGTTTGCTGGTGCGTTCCTTCACCTTGCGAATCTGCTCCCGAACCACTTCAGGTGGAGCACTGGCTGCACCGATAATACCAAGTCCACCTGCTTCAGATACTGCAGCAGCCAGATGATATTCTGCAACCCATGCCATTCCGCCCTGGATAACAGGCTCTTCTATTCCTAACAGTTCTGTGATTCTTGTTTTCATCTTTTATTCCTCAACGCCCTTTGCTTTTAAGTAGTCAATAACATCTCCTACAGTTGCGATTTTCTCTAAATCTTCTGACGGAATCTCTACACCGAATTCCTCTTCCATGCTCATAACCAGTTCAAACAAGTCTAAAGAATCTGCTCCTAAATCATCCTTGAAATTGGATTCTGCTTTTACCTCTCCATCATAGTTTAACTGCTCTTTGATTAATTCTGCTAATTTCTCTAACATTATTTCGTTCTCCTTTTTTGTCTTTTCTTTGATAATACTTTGAGTTACAAATATTTTGATTATCAAATTATTTGTAACTCAAAGTATATACATAAGCATTTCTGTTGTCAACTATATTTTTACCGACTCGCGTAAACTACGAGAAACACGCTTTGCGTATTTCTCGAGTTATCGCGGTGCTCGCCAAAATCTGCCGAGAAAAGAAATTCGCTCAGGCAAGCCTGGCTCTTTCTTTTCTCTCAGATTTTTTCTCGCTACTCGCGTAAAAAAGACAGTGTCGGAACTTTTCTGTTCTTTCACTGTCTTATGTTAGTTACTTCTTTTATTTTTTATCACTTATGCAGCTTTCTTACGATTTGATACTACAAAGTAAACACCTACTAATAATACTCCGATGCATAAGAAGAATACCGGATTGATACCGTCACCTGTCTTCGGTGTGCTGTCCTTCTCATGGCTGCCTGAAGTTACTGTCTTACCGGAATTGCTGTTCTTGGTTGCGCCAATCACATTTCCGCCAGTCACTGCTGTGCCTCCACCGGTTACTGTAGTAGCGGAACCACTTCCTGCCTGGCTGGTGTTTCCCTGGTTTTCAGATGTACCTGAAGTACCAGGATTCTGCTGGTTTTGTTGGTTCTGTGAATTCTGCTGTCCCTGCTGTGTCTCCCCTCCAAGGCTCTGGAAACTGATTCCATTTCCGGTTGCATATACCTGTGCCTGTGTTCCCGAATAACCGGAAATTGTGGATGGACTCCAGCTGCTCTGGCTTCCGATTGACGTTACACTTGCCGGAATCAAAATTGTACTGATGCTGCTGCCACTGAACGCATCTGTTTCAATAGTATTAACAGAATCCGGAACTGTCAGTGAAGTAACCGACTTGCAGTTTGCAAAAGAACCTGCTCCGATGGTTACAGTACTGGTCGCAATTTTTGCACCGGATTTTCCCTCCGGGCAACGGATTAACCTGGTCATTGCTTTGTTATAAAGACATCCGTCACTGGATGCATATGTACCATTTCCTGATGCAACACTGATGGATGCCAGTCTGCTGCAGCCGGTAAATACGTTGCTTCCGATGCTGGAAACGCCAGCTGGAATTGTAATTCCGGTTAAAGAAGTACAATCATAAAATGCTTTATCCCCGATGCTTCCTACGGATTCCGGAATTGTAAACTGGGATAACGAACTGCACTCTGCAAATGCCTGGGAACCAATGGATGAAATTGAAGTTCCAATAGATACACTGGTAAGGCTTGTACAGTTATAAAATGTCTCTGCCGGAATAGAACCAATATCTCCTTCTATGCTGACAGAACCAAGACTTGTACAGTTATAGAAAACTGCGGTTCCCATTCCAGTCACATAAGATGGAATCGTTACACTTGTAATGGATGCATTGGATGCAAATACACCACTTGCAATTGTAGATACTGACTCTGGAATTGTAATTGCTCCACCGGCTCCGCTGTAGGCAACCAGTGTTCCACTGTCATCTACTGTAAATCCATTTTCATCTGTTGTCTCGTCTGCCCGGACTGTCTGTCCCGGCATCACTGCCAGCAGCAAACATACTGCTGCAAAAATAGAAAATCCTTTTTTCAATATCTGCATCTCTCATCTCTCCTAGCTTTATCTGCTTGATACATTATACTTCTTATCTACTTACTGTACACGCTTTGCCAGTATAAACATTCTTCCGTCCTGTGTATAATTATTGCAGGTAGAAAGAGTCAGCAGCTGGTCTCCATAAGTACTGTCTATCTCTGTGCCATATACAGAAAGCTGTGCCACATTATTTAAATATTCCTGATATTCTTCTTCGGAATCTGCATTCAGAAAATTATAATACCGGAATACATTTTCATCCTGATACTGGACCTCCGATAATCCCACTTCAATGACCTCATAGACTCCTCTTTCATAAAGAGTATTAAACTCTATCGTCTTATGGGCATTGTAGAAATCTTCGTCCAGATATTTCTTTAATTCGCCAAACATCATTCCGCTTTTCATATTATGTCCGTAAATGATGATATTGGTATCCCTGTTTATGTAATCATTTCTGGCATCGATAAAAAGGGTGCCATTCAGGTCGTCATTTTTATCAAAATCATGTTTCAGATAATAATCCGGTTCTTCCTGTGAAGACTGCATGACCGGATAATCAATATCCGTATCCGGAATATGTAACCATCCGATTAATTCCGGATTTTCCGCATACAGGGAAACATAATCCTCTAACATAATCAGTGGCTGCTCTGTTGTCTCTCCTGTTTCAGTTGCATCTTCTGTGATTTCCGGATTCATCTGTTCCGTTCCTGTTACAAGGTGCTCTACTACATTATTCTGTTTCTTATTCTGTAAATCCTTAAGCCTGTTAGCAGCTTTATAATCCGCATATTCCGAAATCGCATAATATCCGATACAGGCTGTCGCAACAATGATGCATACGATGCCGACCACCTTCTGCCAGGTAAAATGAAATGGCAGCTTTGCTTCTGCTTCTGCTTCTTCCTTGGCAATTTTTTCTTCTATCATGTTCTGCGAACTATCCGCAACAATATCTGAAATGCACCAGAAGAACGATTTTCCGATTTCACTTTTAAAACGGATTTTCTTCGTGCGCATCATGGTATACAACCGGATTGCTACTTCCGGATCATAAATATCCAGTTCATCGGTAATATACTTGATTTTCTTTAAATCTTCCTGCGCCTGCCTGTATTCCCTTAAGGTTTCGAATTCATAATCGCCTATTTTATAAATCTTTTCATCCATAATTTATGATTCATCTGCCTTATCTTCTCATGGTCCAGGTAGTTTTATTATAGGTCATTTTGTCATCTTTCGCAAGATTTTTCCGCAAGATATACACAATGTACCGTTTCTTATTTTTATATCGTCTATATCTTGCGCTTTCTTTAGTCTAAATTGGATTTTTCCAGCAAATAACGGAACATCTGCTCCGCTGCTTCCTTATGTTCGGAGCCAAGGGCAATACCAAGAATACATTCCTTGTCATAATAACCGTGTTCAACCGGCCAGCTTCCGGCTCCCAGACGGATGCCTGCTGCAAAAGTATCTCCGGTGTCCTTATCCTCTACATAGAAGATGTAATCCTTTAACTGTTCCAGCTCGTCTTTGGAAAAATACTGTGTCAAATCTGCTATGGCACCGGACTGGGCAAGATTTTCAAAAACCATTTCATCGGCGCCCAAAACATCTACTCCACCGCCTGCAATCACTGTCTGCAGGGACTGATAGGAATAGAGATTACTGGTATCTGTGCTGGTTAAATCCACATAATATGCATCATTTACCACAACCTCCTGGGCTGCTGTATCATATTCATATTGCTCCATGAATTCTGAGAAATCCGGTTCTTCATCTGCCGGCATACTCTTTGCATTTACTAATACAATCTGGGAAACATCTTCCTTTGTGGTCATATAATGATGTACCGTCATACCAATCAAAATAATCACTGCAACTGCTGCCAGTATTACAAGTCTGTAATAGTCCCAGACAAATCCGATTCGCTGTTTCCAGGTCATTGTCTTTAAATCAGCTTTCTTTTCCATATTATCGCCTTTCTTCCTCTGCCGGAGCTGTATTATCTCCTGTAGTGTCATTCTCTACGGTATCATTCTCTGCTGCATTACCCTCTGTCACATCTGTGTCACTCTCCGCAACATCGCCTGTACCAAGAGGTGCCACAAAATCTGCATACGGTAATTCTTTATGTAAATTTTCCATATAATCATACCAGATTTCTCCCGGATAGCTGGCTCCTGTCAGTCCTGGAAGTTCTGCCGGAATATCATATCCAACCCAGACGCTGGTGGTGTAATACTTTGTATAGCCTACAAACCAGCCATCCTTATTGGAATTGGTGGTTCCTGTTTTCGCTGCACTGGCAGTCTCTGATAATGCCAGTCCCTTTGCTGTTCCCTGTGTCAGAACACCCTCTAATATATTGGTCATCCAACGGGCTGCATTGGTTTTATAAACCTGCTTTTCATCGACAATTTTCTGATAGATAGCGTTTCCGTCTGCATCCTGTATCTCTACAATGCAGGTAGGCTCCCGGTATTTTCCATCATTTTCTATGGTGGCATAAGCCGCCGCCATTTCTACCGGAGAGACTCCATTGGTAAATCCACCCAGGGATGCCGCCGGTCTTTCATCCTCCGGGGACAGCTTTGCGAAATTCATCTCCTTCAGATAGGAAATTCCTGTAACGGGAGTCATCTCTTCTAAAAGATTCCACGCCACTGTATTAATGGAATTTTCTACTGCATAACGCAAGGTTACGCTGCCAAGATACCTGCCACTGGCATTTTCCGGTCCATCCTCAATCGGTGCATCTTCCACCACAGTATCCGGGGTATAGCCCCGCTCCAACGCCGGTGTGTATACAATCAACGGTTTGATGGCACTGCCCGGCTGCCGGTAACTCTGATAGGCGCGGTTTAGCATATGCCCGTCATATTCCTGACTTCTGCCACCTACGATTGCCTTTACAAAACCGGTCTCATTGTCAATGCATACTGCCGCACTCTGCAATGTATAAATGCCCTCTTCATTGACATCGGTAAAATCCTGCAGCTTCTCATCCACTGCATTCTGAAGCTGCTCTTCCATATTTAAATCAATGGAAGTATAGATTCTATAGCCTCCTGTATAAAGAGACTGTTCGCAGGTTTTATACTGCTCCTGATAGGCATCTTCATAGGTCTTTCGATCTTCCTCCGAAGAAAAATCTGTCCGGAATTCAAAGCCCTGCTGCTCCATCAATGCCCGTGTTGCACAATAGCAGGCATAGGTCTCTACCGCATCATAACGCTTTGTTGGCTCTGCTGTGCTGAGTACAATCGTTTCCTGTCTGGCATCCTTATACTCCCTGCGGCTGATTTTGCCATCCTCATACATGTTTTTTAAAATGCGGTCACGTCTTCCTAACGTATTATCCGGGTTCTTATAAGGATTATACATCGTCGGATTATTCGGTATCGCACAAAGATATGCCATCTGGGACAATGACAAAAATGAAACATCTGTATCAAAATATCCCCGGCTCGCCGCCTGAATGCCATAATATCCATTTCCAAAATAAATATTATTAAGATAAAACTCTAAGATTTCATCCTTGGTATATTTCTTTTCCAGCTCTGTGGCAATGAAAATTTCTTCCATTTTTCGCTGCCACGTTCTGTCATTATTTAGGAAAATGGTTCTTGCAAGCTGCTGCGTAATGGTACTTCCGCCCTGGGTTACTTCTCCATTACGCACCATCGCCCAGACTGCACGGATAATTGCCTTAAAATCGATTCCGCCATGACTGTAAAATTTTTTATCTTCAATACTGACCATAGCTTCTTTGACTTCTTCCGGTATCTCATCACTGGTCAGATAGCTTACATCCTTGGTACCACGAAGCGACATGATTCTCGTTCCATTCACATCATAAACCTGACTGGTCTGCTCCGCACGGAAAGTGTCCTTCGTCGACTCTTTTACAAACCGGACTGCCTCTTCATGCATGGCACTGACCTGACTGGCATACCCGCCAAAATAGTAATACGCCAGCCCGCCGATTACCAGAAGTACCAGAACTATCTGCAGCTTTACAAAAAGCCAGAAACCACGGTATTTCTTTTTCCTTTTTTTCTTCTCTTTATGGGACATGGGTTTCCTCCGTATTGCTCTATTTTACACTGTTCCATAAAAAGATACAAGGCTACTGTTCCATTTGTCTTCCTAAAAATCCCGCCGCTGTAATAGCAAGCTTGCTTTCGGTTTCTCCCATTTTTGCTGCATCATTTTTCTCATATAAAACGACTGCTCCGATGGCATCTCCCTCACAGATAATTGTACTGATTGCCTGGTCATGATAGTTCCCGGTATCATCTAAGGTAATACGTACAAATTTGCTGTCTCCCTGCTGTGCAAGAATATTTTTCCGGTCTTCGATTAGTTCCTCTAACTGCCTGCTGATTGGCTTTCCTTCGAATTCCTTCTTTCCGTTTCCTGCCGCCGCAATCACATGGTCCCTGTCGGTAATACATACCAGATGCCCGGTGCTCTGCGCAAGGCTCTCCGCATACTGTCCGGCAAACTGGCTCAGTTCTCCAATCGGTGAATATTTCTTAAGAATAATCTCACCTTCCCGGTCTGTAAAAATTTCCAGCGGGTCACCTTCCCGGATTCGCAGTGTCCTGCGGATTTCCTTTGGCACTACAACTCTCCCCAAATCATCTATTCTACGTACAATTCCTGTTGCTTTCATTAAAAATTCCTCCTGTTTCCTACATACTTTCCATTTTTGTGCTGTATGGGTAGTATGTGGAAAACAGGAGGAATTATGCAAGCCTTCCTCGTATTTACATTTTTAAATCACTGGTGTTTTTTATTAGCCAAAATCAATCTTTTTTCCTTCCGGTTTAAGATTGTAAATGCAACAACACAGATGATTGCGGAAAACAGGGAGCCTGCTGCCGTTGCCAGTCCCATTGGGAATAAGGTATCCGGGAATAAAGTCGAAGTCAGATATACGCCCGGAATTCTTACCAGTGTAATTGCAATGATATTATGTAAAAATGAGATGCCGGATTTGCCGCAGGCACAGAAATATCCGCTGAAGCTGAAATGAATTCCTGCGAACATGCAATCCCAGACATATCCCCTTAAGTATTGACCTCCCAGACGTACCACTTCCGCTCCCGATGCATCCGATGCATCTGTAAATAACGCCACCACCGGACTGGCGAAGAACTGCATGAAGATTCCTACGATAATTCCAAAGCCCACTGTAATCAACACTGCATAACGCAATGTTTCATTGGCACGCTGCCTCTTTCCGGCTCCGATATTCTGTGCACCAAGTGCAGATACTGTTGATAACATGGAGGATGGAATCAGGAACAGGAAGCTTATTATCTTTTCCACGATTCCTACAACCGCTGCATCATTTAATCCACGCTGGTTCGCAATGATGGTGATAATCATAAATGCCACCTGAATGAAACCGTCCTGCAATGCAATGGGAATACCGATTTTTAAAATCTGTCCCATTACATTTCGGTTCGGTCTGAAATCTTTTCTGCTAAGAGAAAATTTCTCCCGCTGTCTTATAATCATAACGAGGGAAATCATTACACTGATGACCTGAGCGCAGGTGGTTCCAAGAGCTGCACCTGCCGGTCCAAGATGCAGACCACCGATAAATACATAATCCAAGACAATATTTGCCGCACATGCAATGGCAATAAAGTACATCGGACTCTTGCTGTCACCCATGCCACGGAAAATTGCACTGATAATATTATATGCTGTAATAAAAGGAATCCCGATAAAGCAGATGGTAAGATAGGATATCGTTCCCATTATTGCTTCCAATCGCCTGTCCGATGCTGACCGTTGTTCCCATGGCAAGTCCCACCAGCATAACTGTTATCATATGCATGACCTGTGAGCCAATGGATACCGCCGTAGTGCTGGCAACTCCTTCAAACTGCCCGATGATAAATAAATCTGCCATTCCATACAATGTCTGTAAAAAATAAGATAAAAGGTATGGCAGTGAAAATATAATTACATTTTTAAATACACTTCCTGTAGTAAGATTCCGTTCCACCATTTCATTCTGCTTCCTCTAAGCCAGCGCTGCGCCCAGATGACGGGTCAGCAAATCCACCAGCCATGCATGGTCTTCTGCTGACAGCTCGCTCTGCCTTACCAGAATCACCTGATTGGACAGATTTCTGATATAAATATAATTTTCATAGAATCCCCAGTCCTTATAGGCAGTCCACAGATTCACACCCTCCGCTATTTCTGATTTTATGCTGATGCTTTCTTCACTGAAAATATACTTGCGGTGGCCACTTACCAGTGCCTTCTGTGCATTTGCATAAAATCTCTTAAGTCTTGCTCTCTGCTGTACCTTTTTCCCGCCGCATGCAAAATATAGAAAAGCTGCCCAAAGAATCATAAAAAGTGAACCCATTTCTGCTCTGCCAAGCATAAGGCTTAACATTCCGGACGGCAGACAGATTATGCACATAATCACAGAAGTAATCGTTACCACTTTTCTTCTCTTCCGGTATACATCCGATTGCAAAGTTATTTCCAACAGCGCATCCCGCTCTTCTTTTCCGATTTCAATTTCATATTCTAACATCTCTGTTCCCCCATTTTCTTTTCATCTATTTTTTATTTATTTTCTTTCCATTCATTTCTCATTTACTGCTTTTCCCAGATGACGGGTCAGTAAATCAATCAGCCATGTCCTCTCTTCTGCCGACAATTTATCCTGTTTTACAAGAACATTTTCATTCGACAGATTCCTGATGCAGATGTAATTTCCATAGATTTCCCAATCCTTATAAAGTGTCCATGCAGTATTTCCTTCTGAAACTTCTGATTTTAAAAGAATTCCATCTTCACTGAAAGTATACTTCCGATAACCGGATTTTAGTTCTTTATCCATTGCTGTAACAGATTTCTTTAATACCGTCTTCTGCATCAGCTTGCTTCCTCCGCATATCATAAAAAGACTATATGCAGCCAGGAGTGAGCAAAGTACAACAAGCCTTGTATCGCTATTTGTTACTCTCCATATTATAATCAAAATACAAGCTACAATCAGAATTGAAAATTTTATTGCTTCCACTTTTCTTTTCTTTCGATACTCCTTCGAATTCAAAGCGATTTCAAGCAGCGCATCCTGCTCTTCTTTTCCGATTTCAATTTCATATTCTAACATCTCTGTTCCCCCATTTCTTTTTTCTAAAAACATTGTAATGAACACTGCTTATTCTGTCAAACACTATCGGTTGTTATCTTTGCTGTTCTGCTTTTGCACGAAACTCTGACTCCGTTTGAACTTTTAGGATCACTGCTGATACTAATCGGTTCGATACCGACTTCTATAGAAAATGCCTCATAGACGCATAAAATGTCTATGAGGCATTATAACTTTACTCGGCAAATATCTGCTCAATTATTTTATCAAACTCTAATGTGTGATATCTTCTTTTTAATGAATCGAGATTGTAAAGTGCCTGACCATTTATCAGTCCATTACAAGTATCATTATCATCTCCTTTATTTTTTGCTACAGCTCCCGAAAATTCCAAATCATCTGTATCAGAAAGCCATAAGGATGTCAGAAATCCTTCACACTGAATTCCAGGCATTGTATATCCATACATTCTTTGTGGCATAGATAAACCGTGCTGCATTCCTAATGTTACAATTTTTCCCAATATAGCCAGTTTTTTATTCCCGCTATACTCTGCAATTCGCATTAAATCTGGTACGAATTCTACAAATTCATCGTCCACATAGCTACATCCCGGAATAACATCACACCCTGCCCAGCCAGTTGTTCCAAAATCATTCTTTCCAAGAAGTGTATTTTCATCAAACGGAATATCCCAAAGATAAGTCCATGATGCAAGAATCTGTGCTGCTGATTTTGCGCCATACAAATATCGTTCTTTTTTGGTAGTTTCATATGCCAACAACAATGTCCGCATATTATACATTACTCCAACAGCATCTATCTTTACAGACTTTTTATGTGTTGTATCATTTAATCCTCCCAGATATAAAACATCTTCTACATAATGTTCCATAATAAAATCAGCAGCTTTACACAATGCACTTCTATATTTCTCATTACCGGTGTATTCATGTACTAATGCTAATACTTCTCCCGGAAAAATTGTTCCTGACCCCTGCTCTATCACATTACTTCCAAACCATTCTTCCGGATATGTCATTGGAGTACCTTCCATCGTATATGCCCGATACCAGGAGCCATCTGTATTCTGAATTTCAATCATTTTATCACAAAATGCAACCACTACATCCAGCCAGTCTTTATGTAATGTTCCATTTTCCTTTTCCTCCAGAAAACAGAGCATTAAATAATACATAGCCTCCGTCATAGTCCGGCAATAATTTCCTTTTGTTCCTTTTAATTTTTCTGCAATTCCCATCATTGCACCTACGACCTGATTCCCCAGAAATTTTTCTAATTCTTCCCTGTTTTCCGAATACTGAAATGGCATTAATACGCCAGTCCACCAATAAACAAATTCTTCTTTTTCTACACTGTACATTGCATTCGGCAAACCACTTTCTGCAATACAGTGTTCCACAAAAAATTGTATTGTTTTTAATGCCCGTTCCCTATATTCTTCCTTTCCTGTTTCTTCTGCAGCCCGAAGCATTTCATAGCAAACCATAGTCTGATTTCCAGAAAATCCATATTCCAGTACATTCTGATTTCCATATTTTTCTCTTGGTGAGAAATGGCACACATAACCACAAGGATGATTTTTCTTTTCTGGAAAATCTCTAAAGCTATTGTGTAATAAGTCTCTTCTGTATGGTATTGTTTCTTCCAGACTAAATGGATGTCTGATATCATCATTAAGAATTCGTTCCATCTGAAATACGCTCGTCTTCCACGATGCTTCTGTCAGATTTTCAGCTTCTCCAAACTGCAGGATATATGAAACTTCCAATTCTTCTCCCTGTTTTATCTTTCGATATGCAGCCCACTCCGATCCATCTACATTTAAGCAAAATGAATTTCTTTCATAAAATGGATAATCACAACGTAACAAAAATTCTTCCATTCTATTTGCAGACGGTGCAATTCCCAGGGATCCAATATCTGTATTATGAACAAAATGCCTTTCCGCTATCTGTTTTCTGGTTATTGTAGTATCCACCTTTGGAATATCTGCCCGAATTAGTGAAATAAATTGCTTGTCATTTTTTGCAAATCCTGTCACTGACAAATTTGGATTTCTATCATCCTTATAATCCTGCTCGAAAGTTCCAAGATAATCATCCTGTCCATTCTGGTCTGTATCATTCTTATTATAAAAAGCTCCCGGTATTACAAATTGATAATCGTCAAAATTTTTTGCATGTTTTGATTTACAATGGAATTCCGTAGATACCCTGATAGCAGTCTCTTTTTCTGCTGAAATGCAGGCCACCTTTCTGCTCAATTTTATATTATTTGTATTTTGTTCCCACATATCAGTAATATGAAATCTATTTTCTTTATTTACTTCTACGTCTGCTTCTGCAATATAAATGTTTTTTTCATTTCTTATTACATCATACTTTGCTTTCTTGTTTCTTTCCTTTAAAATCTGAATCTGAACCGGCCACGGTACTTCTATTTTTATTCCGTCCCTTTCTATTAAAACTTCATTTTTTTCTAATCCCACCGGAAATTTAAGTTCCATCACATCATCCCTTCCTTTCCACTAATTCGATACAAATTTGATTTTTTCTACCTGCTATAAGCTTTTCTTCCAGTTCAGCCTGATGTATCACAACAGAGGTACTATTTATCTGATTCTTCCATACTTCTCCATTTATGCTAAGTTCACCTAACTGATATTCTCCATAATCCAAATGTTTTCTGTTATAAAAAGAAACGCATACTTCTTTTTCCGCAAATAATGTGTCTACTGTTAAAACTTCACCGGAATCATACTGCTCCTTTACTAGTTTTGGTTCAATTAATAAGTCTCCAAGTTGCCCACGTATGCCATATACCTGTGTCAGCATCAGAAAAATTGTCCAGCTTCCTGCACCAGTAACATAAGAATACATTCCCCTTCCTCTGCTACTGATATACTCCGGCACACCAGGATATATTTGTGCTATTTGTGTATTTGTAGAAAGTTCATAAATAGATTTTATAATCTGATAACCTTCCCTTGCATACCCTCTGCTATATAACGCATAAGCATACATAGTTGTCATATGGCTAAACATGCCACCATTTTCTTTTTCTCCATAAATAAGTGCAAATCCTCTTCCAAAATTCCAGGTATTATCTCCCAATGGTAACGTCAGCCTGATTCCTCCGGTATTTTTATCTGGAAGATAATTATTTACAGCATGGATTGTTTTTTGAACCTGTTCATCCGTTGCCGCCCCTGACATAATAGAAAAGGTCTGGGCTGTCAATCCAAATCGCAATTTTCCATCTCCAAGAATTCCATCAACTGCATTTCCATCATTGTTATAATAACCATTAAAAAAGCCTTCTTTTGATGATAATTCAATCCATTCATTTTCTCGGACCTGCTGCAATAATTGTTTTCCTTTCCAGCGCAACATATCTTTTAATTCTAAAACCGGTATTTTTTTCTTTTTTCCGCTTATTCCAAATCTTATGTGTTTATAATATTTCTTTAATACTTCCACTTCTTTTTGGGGTTCCTTTTCCTTTAATCCCTCAAGCAGTACTTCCATTTCTTCAAATACAGAAATCGTTTTTCTGTCTTCTTTCTCTATTTGAATTTCAAGTAAATCTGCTATATCACACATATTTTTTCCATAAAAAGCCGTAAATGGTATTGTTTCCCCTTTATCAGGAGCCATATCCAACTGATCATTCCAATCCCCATCTTCAAGCTTTATATTCCCATGTTCTCCAATATTTAAGCTGCAAATTAAATTTTCTAAAAGTAAATGCTCTAATATTGTTCCGGTATAACATTCACCATCCTTTGTCTTTTGACTATTTCCATCTTCTTTTTTCCAATTTGTGTCAATCCTTTTCGCTCTTTCAATTTGTGCATCTTTCCAGTAAGACACTTCTTCATCTAAAATAGAAATATCTCCAGTTTGATTCATATATAACAACAGTGTAAATAATGGCCAGACACCATGATCCATCCAAACTCTGGATATTTTGTTTCTGTCTGCCTGAAAATTGCCCTCACCGTCCAAAATAATAGTTGCATTACTTCCATCCAGTCTGACACCTTTCATGTTATGAACAAAAACACTTCGAACCCGCATTGGATTTTGTAATAATAATGTCAGATAATCCTGCCACAAATCTCTCCACCCGCGACCACCTCTTCCATAATCATGATATGGAAGAAATGAACAACCATATATTTTTCTTAAAACAGGCTGTATACTTACCCACCTTAACCAGCCATCAAACTTATCTGAATTGCCTTGAAATTTTATCTTGTCAGCTTCTCCATTCCAATGCTCTTCATTTTGTTTCCACGCAGCTTCAACCTTTTCTTTACTGTTATACTTTTCAAACTCCTTGTTAAAATTTTCTTTTTCAGTAATTCCAGCGCAGATAATATATTCTTTTTTTTCGCCTGGTGCTAACCGTACCTTTGCAAAACGCATTGCGCCAATGCATTCCATACCATCTTTCCGATATGTCATATCATGTTCTGGTATACTATTTTCTACTACTGTTCCAGGCCAGTCTAATGTTCCTCCCTTTCCAATAAACTCCTCTACTGTAGGGAACATTTCTACTGCTGCCTGCCCGCTTTCATCTGATCCATATACAAAATAACTTGTATCATTCGGTTCATGACCTCTTTCATCATGGTGTATCGTTGGCTTTACAACAATCCCGTTTTCTTCCAATGTTATCCTCTGCATCAGTGATGTTGCATGTCTATGATCTCTTAAATTATCTGCCGATCGTCCAAAAATAGGGAATGCCGCTGTTGGCACAAATTCCAGAATTTCTGACCCGTAATTTTCCAGAATAACCCTGTTAATTTCTACTACATCCTCATTTGCCGGACAAAACGTTGTAAAAATACAGTTTAATTTCAATTCAGGGATTGCATAATACAAGCTGTGATATAGCAAACCGCACTCTATTTTATTCCATTTTTCTTCATCTTTAAAGCAATGCTCCGCTCTCTGTCTTGCAGAATTTCCCACCACAGAAAATGCTCCCTGCTCTTTTGTATAAACCCAGAAATTTCTTCCAGAACGATTATTATGTAAGTCCTCTACTGAAACTGGCAGATACAAAAATTCATTTTGATTCTTTTTGGCATCTCCATTTAAGCAGGGTGTCACCGATGCTTTCATTCCAGCCTCATTGCATATAGGAAAATATAATTGATTTACTTCCCGGGCATTTTCACAAACAAAAGTCCCTTTTTTGTCAATAAAATTCCACTTAAATCCGTGTTCCATTCTTTACTCCTTTTTCTTAACCCTTAACCGCTCCTGCCGTTAATCCTCCTACAATATATCTTTGGAAAATTAGTGCTAATACCATTGGTACAACTGTAGCCAGCAATCCTGCAGTCATCATCATTCCATAATCAATTCCATACTTTGTTCCAAACTCTGATACCGCAACCGTTAATGTCTTCGAAGTTTTTGATGTAGTAAAAATTAATGCGTACAGAAATTCATCCCATGCCATAAGGAATGCAAGAACACCTACTGCAACATACCCCGGTAATGCTGTTGGCATAATAATTTTCCAAAACACCTGATTCCAACTACAACCATCTACCCGTCCTGCTTCTTCAAGTTCAAATGGAACCGATTTAAAATATCCGTTCAAGACCCAGATTACATAGGCAAGAACTGCATTTGTATTAATTAATATTAATGTTCCCAAATGATCCAGCAACCCCATCCGGCTAATCATGATATAATACGGTATTACCAATGCAATTGGTGGTAGCAGCTGAAAAAACATTACTCCAAATAACATTGGTTTTTTCATTCGAAAGCGTAATCTTGCAAACGCATAGGATGCCACTGCACCTAATACAAGACTAATTACTGTTGTTGTACCCGCAACAATGCAACTGTTTTTTATTGCCATTCGGAATACTTCAACTTGTTTTGTTGGATTTTTATCCCACAATAACATTTTGTATCGTTCCCAGGTAATTGATGTAGGCAGTATTTTGTCACTACTTAACAATTCATTTTCTGATATGATACTGGATATAAACATCCAGATAATTGGCAATAGCGTCCAAAGAACCAATAATATCACTGCCAAATATAATAATATCCTTCCTATTCTTCTCTTTACCGTTCGATTCATATCTTAATCCTCCGTTTTTCCTGCTTTCAGGTAAAGAAGGCTCAATAACAATATAACAACTGCTATAATTACGCATATTGCCGAACCTTTACCATAATGTAAGTAATCAAAGATTTCATGATACGCATAAAAGCTTACTACCTGTGTACTGTCATTTGGTCCACCTGACGTCAACGAATATACAATATCAAAAACTCGAATCGTCTGAATTGTACGCAAAACAAGAACCACTATATACATTGGCTTTAATGCAGGAAAATACACTACTTTAAATCTCTGCCATGCATTTGCCCCGTCTATAATTGATGCCTCCTTTGCATCATTAGACACGGTCTGGAGTCCTGCAAGCAGCATAATGATAACAAGTGGAAGCATCTTCCATGTATCTGATAATATAATCATATTAATTGCAAGCTTACCACTTCCAAGCCAGACTATATTTTCATCTATCAAATGTAATTTTAATAATACTTTATTCAAAATTCCTGCGTTCGCATTAAAAATCCATTTCCACAAATTTGCATTTACAATCGTTGGCACTGCCCATGGAATCAGAATAATTCCACGCACAAAGCCTCTTCCCTTAAAATTTTGATTCAGCAATAATGCTGTAAGTGTTCCCAATATAATCTGAATTATCACTGATACAACTGAAAAATATAAAGTAATTTTTAAAGAATTCCAAAATGCATGGGTACTCATAACTTCTGCATAATTCTTTAATCCAACAAATTTCGTTGCAAGACTACCTGGATTTACATCATTTAAGCTGAACCACAATGTAAACAAAACAGGAAATAATCCTAATCCCATGATAATCAGCATGGCAGGAGTAATCATTCCATAAGCAGTTCGTGCTTGTGATATACTTGATTTATTCTTCCTCTTCATATTCTTACCCTCATATTAAAAATGGCAGGCAGTTTACCTACCTGCCATTCTCTATTTAATTCACAAAACTTTCTGATACTTCTTCTGCCTGATTTAGTGCATCCTCTATTGAAGTTGAACCTGACAGTGCTGCCGAAAATAATGGTTGTACTGTATTAGACCACTCACTATAATCAGCAAGCTGAGGTCTTGGATGAGCTGTTGCAAACTGCGGATAAAACTTAGCCAGCTCTTCATGTTCAGTCACCAGATTCTCATCTTTATATAATGCATCAATTGTCGGCAGTACATTATAATTCTCATATGCATATTTCTGAATATCCTCACTAGTAAATAACTCAATATATTTATATGCATACTCCGGATATTTTGAGGTAGATAATACTCCGAAGCCACCGCCACCAGTTACTGAAGCACTTTCTGCTTTATCAGTTCCAGGCATTAAACATACATCTACATTTCCTGCAACAGTAGAATTTTCTGGATTATTTGCATATCCATACACATAAGCCCAATTCATAACAAATGCTGTATCTCCTGCCATGAACGGATCCAGGCAATCTCTGTCCGTGTAGGTAATTGATGCTGGATCTGCCCATCCATCCTGCATCGAATCATACATAAACTGTACTGCATTATTTGCACTTTCACTGTTGATGTCAAATGAGCCATCTTCTTTCTGCCATGTTCCGCCAAAACTGTAAATCATGGTTGTCAAATCACAAATCAAACCTTCTGCCTGGGATGCTCCCCACGCAATACCATACTTGCAAATGCCTTTATCCATCATATCCTGAGACATTTCTTTTAATTCATCCCATGTTTTTGGTGGCTCCTCATATCCAGCATCCGCTAACATCTGCTTATTATAAAACATCCATTTTCCACCATTTGCAAACGGAATTGCTTCTGTTTTTCCATTATAAATCATCTGATTTAACGAACTCTCAATCAAACTATTTTTTACATCTTCATCCATATATTCACTCAAGTCTATGGTTACTCCCTTACTTTCAAATTCTGCAACCCATGGAATATCTACATAGCAAACATCCGCATTGCCTCCACCGGTCCATGTTGTAGTAATTTTTTCGTGTGTACTATCATAGGACTGACAAATCAGATTTACTTTTACACCATACATTTCTTCGTACTTCTTTCCAGCATACTCATAAAGTCCTTCTTCGTCGGTTGTACAAATAACGCTAATGCTTTCCGGTTTATCTCCGGCTTCTGTTCCTGCTACTTTGTTATTTTCTGTTTCAGAGTTACCACAAGCTGTAATTGATACTGCCATTGTCATACACAACAGTACTGCAACTAATCTCTTCATTCTTTTTCCTCCTTTTACACTAATACTTTTTTGTTCTTCTCCCCTGGCGCCTTTTACTTTATTCTCCTTGCTTTTTGTAGTTTTAATATAACGATTTTATATTCATGATTCAATTTCATTCTTGCTTTATTTTTGCACTATTTTGCGCGAGACATTTTTAATTAAAAAAAGACGAAATATACTAATCACATTTTGTATATTTCGTCTCCTTTATATACTACTATATTTTAAATTCTGGAATGATGATAACCCTCACAGTTTAATTCTTCATTTCCACTTATTTTACGGTATCTGCTTGGTCCCATAGAATATACTTCCTTAAACTTCCGGTTAAAATAGCTCAATCCTGAGAAACCAGATTCATATGCCACTTCACTGATGGGGAGTTTTGTGGAAAGCAATAATTTTTCTGCAGATTTTAATCGGATATGATTTAAATACTCTACAAATGTATAATCTGTTGCCTGTTTAAACACTCTGCAAAATGTATACATACTCATGCAACACAATTCTGCTACATTTTGTAACTCTATATGATTTTGATAATTTTCTTCTATGTAAGACAACGCAGGTCTGATTTTTTCCAAGGCTATCATAACTTCTGTCGCAGGTCTTCTGGCACAAATATAATCATTTCGCATAAAGTATACCATTAGTTCCATAATATACGCAGGTATCCGAATCTCATAACCCAAAATCTTCTTTTTATATTCTTCCTCTATTTTCCACATAATGGATTCTACTTTTTTACTTCTCAAATTAAAATGTCCAACTTTTCGAAACGGATCTAATAATATACTTGGAATGTGTTGATATTCCTTTGCCACAGAAAAATAGGGTAAAACAGGTTCCATCTGAAACTGTAACAACAATATTTTATGTCGCTTTGTAATTTTTTCCGTTTCATGTGGTTCTTCCCCAGAAATGACCGTGATGTCGCCTGGTCTTGAAATAATCTTCTCCCCACCAAATCTTACATATGCTTCACCCTCTAACTGGCACAAAATTTCCCATGAATGATGCCAGTGCATCGCACACCCCGCTAAAGTATAAATTCCTGCTGAGAACGGTAATTTTGCCTCTTCAATATAAAAAAGCTCCGAAGAGTGAAACTTATTTGCAGTTGATATGGGTTCTTTGATTTTTATAATTTCTTTCTTGTCTTCCATTTTTCTCCTGTTAATCTCTCCCATCCAAGCTATAATTTTTTTGTCAAATCCACCAATTTTTCTACTCTGTAATCTGCCTGCTGCTCTAACTCTCTTAATTTTTCGTTGGTTATGGCATCTGCCGGATGATACCAACAGGTTTTAAGTCCTGCAGCATGCCCTCCTGCAATATCTGCTGTCAGGGAATCGCCTATCATCAGGCATTCTCTCGGTTCAATTCCAGGCAATTTTTCCATACATTTTTTAAAGAAACGAAGGGCTGGTTTCGCCACACCAACCCTTTCTGATACAAAGCAATGTGTAAAATATTTACGCATTCCACCACGTTCCAGGCGGTTTATCTGCTGCTCATAAGGTCCGTTGCTTGCTGCACAGAATATGTATTTTCCTGCTAAAGTTTCCAATGTTTCCAATGCACCGCTCACCGGCACTGCACTGTTATGAAGATAGCTTCGGAATACATGATCCATTGCCACACCATCGGCTTTTAATCCCAGCCGTTTTAATATAATCTGCCAGCGGACATAGGGAAGGTCTTCCCTTGATAATTCACCCTTTTCAATTTTGTCCCAGAGGATATGATTTTCTTTCTGAAAAACATCAAACATTTCCGGTTTGAATTCCAGTCCAAAATCCACAAATGCCTGTTTCATGGAATCTTCTGCTCCGGCATCAAAATCAAGCAGTGTATTATCAATATCCCAAAAAAGGACTTTTATATTCTGTATTTTATTCATCCTTTATTTCCTCGTCATCCTAAGGTTTTATGCTATGCAAAATGTAATACATCTATCAGCAGCAGCCAGACTAATCCATAATAGGTTACTACTGCTACCAGGTCATTAATTGTGGTAATCAATGGGCCGGATGCCACTGCCGGATCAATCTTAATCTTATGAAAAAGCATTGGAATCAATGTTCCCACAAGGCTTGATATTACCATTGCTATCATCAGTGCAAGACCCACGCATCCTGAAATAATAAATGCATGACTCACCGGATTATTCTTTAACAGCCAGACATATAATCCGATAAAGGAAAATGCCAGTATCCCCAGAAAAAGTCCGTTCATAAATCCAACACGCATTTCCTTTCCTACCAGATGACGCTTCTGTTTTGACGTAAGATTTTCATCTACCAGTACACGAATGGTTACAGCCAGCGACTGTGTTCCGACATTTCCTGCCATGTCAAGTATCAGCGACTGGAAACACATGACAATTGGAATTACGGCTACAACGGTCTCAAAAATTCCAACTACAGAAGATACGCCCATGCCAAGTACCAGTAAGATAATCAGCCATGGCAGACGTTTCTTCATACTCTCTACCAGCGTTTCCTGTAAATCTTCTTCGGCGGTCAGACCTGCTAACTTTGCGTAGTCATCACCCATCTCATCATCCACAACTTCTACGATATCCTGAGATGTGATAACACCTAAGATTTCATCATTTTCATCCAGTACCGGAATGGAGTCCTCTGCATAGTCCTTCATTCGCTCAATACATTCACTAATCTGTTCATGATCACGCAAATACGGATAGGATGTGCTGATGATATCTTCCAGTGCATTATTTTCACGGGCAATGATTAAGTCCTTTAAATCGATGGCTCCATAGAATTTGCCAGCTTCATCAGTAACATAAACGGTCAAAATGTTATCATTTTCTCCCGCCTGACGAATCAGCTCCCGCATGGCCTGCCGGATGGTAAGGTCATTTTTAATCACGATAAAGTTCGTGGTCATCTTACTACCGACTTCATCATCCTCATAGGACTGAATCATCTTAATATCATGACTGGATTCTTCATCCAGCAATTCTACCAGCTGTGCCTGCTTGGAATCGTCCAGTTCGTCTAAGACATCTACCGCATCATCGGAGTCCATATAGGAAATAACCCGTGCTGCTTTATCCAGATCCAATTCATTCAGATATAAATCCGGGTCATCAATATAAGTAAAGATTTCCGCAACCTGTTCCGCTCCCAGGATTGGGTACAATCTCTTTCGTTCTTCTTCATCCAGACGCACAAATGCATCCGCAATATCATTTTCATGATAATCGGATAATTTATCCCGCAATTCCTCATTACTCTTTGTACTGCGGATAATCTCTATTAACTCTTCTACATAATTCTGCTCTTTTAATTTCTCGTCCACTGCTTCTGCCTCCTTATATCATTTTCCTGCGGCAGCAGTCCCGATGATACCCGCACAATTACAGGAAACACATATCGCATTTCCAGCGTAAAAAGAGCAATTGTCCTGTATGGATTCTTACCTGAAATCCATGGCCAATTGCGCCAAAATCATCTTCTGTCTGCCACCGCAGATACTACTTCGCCCAGTACTATCGCAACTGTCCATGCATTTCACCTCCTGATTCATTCTCTTTTTCCATTCTAATCCTCGGAATGAATCAAGTCAAGATTTGCTTTGTCTGATATTTGTATAATCTTTGTAAAATATATATTCTTTATTCTATTTCTTCCATAAATATTCCAGGCAATTGTGAATGAGGGATTGAAAAAGATTTTGAGCAAAAAATTTTGAGGCCTTCCATGTATAGCTGATTTTCTTAGATGTGAAATGCCAACAGTTCTTAGAATGCGGGTTTTTCTTGCTGGTAAACTGTCTTTCCGGTTGCTTTGTCAGAATCGCTGCACTGTCCGTCGAGAACAGATGCCACATAATGCCTGCAAGGGGCACTGGGAATTTCGATATCATCTTAATTTCATCTGGCAACCGGCACAAATTCACATCCATGTTCAATTGTGCCTCGCTGGTACATCCCTGTACCAGCGTTGCCTGTTGCCAGACGAAATTCCCAGTGCCCCTAACAGCCCTTATCAGGCATCTGTACTTCGACGAACCGTGCAGTTATTCTGGCAAACATTGGAAAGACTGTTTTTATGGTCAAAAGAAAAACACGCATTTTAGAACTGTGGTATTTCATCATCTGAAAATCAACGTACATGAAATACCTCAAAATTCCTTTACTCCAAATATTTTACCTCTTTCGCAATTGCCTGCTATATTTATCGAATATTTGTATAGTCTAAGAAAAAGCACATACAGCTTGCCCGCTCACTTCCTTCATTCCGGTAAATGTGCGGCTGGTCTGTTTCGAATTTGTAGACCTGACTCTTTTCCACCTTCTGGCTGTGGTCATGGCATTCTATGGTCAGCGCACCGTCGATTACCGTAATATATTCTCTCGTCCACTCGCCGTGGCTTCCACTGGTGTATACACCGCCCGGCTCTACGTCAATCCGGTAGATTTCTACGGACTGGGAGTCCTCAAATGGAAAGCAGGTAAAGACCTTATACTGTCCCTCCAGTTCCTTGGTTGGAATCATTTCTTCCGGCTTCACCAGACAGAAATCCACACGGGGAGCTTCAATTAAAGTCTGAAATTCAATCCGCAGTCCGCTTGTAATCTTTCCAAGCACACCCAATGATGGATTTGCCGTTCCCTTTTCAATCTGTGCCAGCATACTCTTACTTACACCGGTCTGCTCTGCCACCTGATCAAGGCTCATTCCCTTGGACTGACGCAGTCTCTTTAAATTTTCCGATACATTGTGTGACAGGTAATCCATGCATTTTCCTCGCTTTCCATTTGAAACTTCCACTTCAAATTTTTTACATCAAACTTTTCGCATCAAATTTTTATGATATTAACCGATGTTTTTGATAAAGATATCTGTTTTACAGTGCCTTGCGGTATAACATTTCTATATCACACTGACGGGATGACCGTGGGTTCACTGCAATATTGCCGCTCTTCATGGCATCTGCTACCATTGCTTCTATTTTCTCTTCGATGGTCTCCCGGCTGATGCTTCCTGTTTTGCCTGCCTGATTGATGGCTTCCGTAAGATTTGCCGGAATTCCGATGGCTTTGCATAAGGAACGGATGGCATCCACTAACATCATCGGTTCAAATTCATCTTCATAGGCCGGAATTTCACTGATGTAGTTATAAATTTTATAATACCTTCCATGGTCAGCTAAGGCATTATACTCCGCTACTACCGGAAGCAATACTGCATTGGCAACTCCGTGTGGCACATCAAAAAATGCACTGACCGGATGGCTCATGGCATGTACATTTCCAAGTCTTGCAAAAGAAAATGCAATTCCAGCAAACAGTGAGCCTACCATCATTGCCTCTGCCGCCTCCACATCGGTGCGGTTTGCCACAAATCTCCGGATATTTTCTCCGATGAGCTCCATTGCTTTTTCTGCCATGGCGTCGGAAAATGGAGAAGCCGCAGTTGAAATATACGCCTCTTCTGCATGGATAAATGCATCAATTCCGCAGGCTGCCGCCACACTGGCTGGTGCTGTTGTAATCAGGTCTGCGTCCAGAATAGCATATGCCGGCAGCAGTTCATAAGAAAATACCGTCAGTTTATAGTCTCTGCTGTGGTCGGTAATTACAGAAAATGCTGTTACCTCAGAACCGGTTCCTGCTGTAGTCGGCAGTGCCACCAATGGAATAATTTTGCCCGGCACTTTATGTGCCCCTTCATATTCGGTAATGCTTCCACCGTATTTTGCTACTACACCGACTGCTTTTGCTACATCCATCGGAGAACCGCCGCCAAAGGCTACGATAAAGTCTGCCCCGGAAGCCTGAAATGCTTCTGTCGCCGCTTCCACGGTTGTAACGGAAGGATTTCCTTCGATATCCGTAAAGTCATCCACCAAAATTCCTTCGGCTCTTAAAGATTCTGCAGTTTTCTCCACCAGTCCCATCTTCTTAAGATGCGGTCCGGATATGATAAACGCATGCTTTCCACCCATTTTTTTTGCAACTTCCGGAAGTTTTGCCATAGAGCCTCTTCCTACGATAATATTCTGTGGTACTGAAAAATTAAATTCGTTCATAGCTTTTCCTCTCATTTTCTGTCGGTATTTTCAGAACTTACTACTCGACTTTTCTATATTCTGCTTTCTTCACTCTATACATTCCATTATCCTGCCATCCGCGCCAATACACGGTCGATTGCCACATCGATTACCTGATCCAGCTCCACATCATCTGCCTCCGGCATCAATGTTGCTGCATCTTCATCTGAAATAAGCTGTACCAGACTGCCAAAGGACTCTTTGTATTTCTTTTTACAGATTACAAAAAATACAACTCCAAGCAAGCTCCAGGCTCCAACCATCAACCACTCCGGAAGAATCAGGCTGCCGCCGGTTCCCGGAATGCAGTACATGCATACCATAAATCCTGACATTAAGACTGCCATTACACCCACAAATTTATAACCAGGCACTTTATACGGACGAGGCATATCCGGTTCTTTCTTTCTTAAAATCAAAAATGAAATGGATACCATACAATAGGCAAGACAGCATCCAAAGTTACCTGCATCACAAATCCATACCATCATGACACGTCCCGCAAACGGTGCTAACATCGTAAGAATTCCCATCAGGATTAATGCATTTAACGGGGTCTTATGCTTTGGATGAAGTTTTGCAAAAGTTCTTGGAATCATATAGGATTCTGCCATGGAATATAAAGCACGGGAACCACCAATCATAAAGGAGTTCCAGGAAGTAATGATTCCGCACATTCCACCAACAATAATTACTTTTGCCATAACCGATGTTTTGAACGCTACTGCCATGGCATCTGCGGTTACAAGACCGGTTCCTGTCTGTGATGCTGCAATGGCATCCGGCCTTAATACCAGACCTACTGCAATGATAACCAGCGAGTAAAACAGCACTGCCAGTACAACAGATAATATCAGCATTTTTCCAATTTTCTTCGGTGGAACATTGATTTCCTCTGCCGCCTGTGGGATAACATCAAATCCGATAAAATAAAATGGAGATAACACCGCAACACTGAGTACTGCCTTGATTCCACCTCCGGTTGATGTGCCGGCAAACATCTGTCCGTTAAGATTATCCACACTTCCATTGATGACGGATGCAACAATCAACAAAATCCCTGCTCCACCAATGATAATAGTAAGAATGGTCTGTAAAATAGCTGCTGTTTTGGCTCCAAAAATGTTTATTATCATAATTAAAAATGCAACGATAATTGCTACAATCAGCCAGGAAGCATAGATATCAAATCCAGCTACCGTATAAAGATATCCCTTTAAAAATCCCGGCCAGAGATAGGTCAGAATCGTTGGAAATGCACATGCTTCAAAGCAGGTAACTCCGACATATCCCAGAACGATTGCCCATGTACAGATAAAGGAACCATTTGAGCCCATTGCCCGGTAACTGAACACATGCTCACCACCACACTGTGGCATGGCTGCTGTAAGTTCTGCATAAGTCAATCCCACAAAGAATATCATGATTCCACCAAGAACAAATCCGATAGCTGCTCCAAGAACTCCGCCTTTCTGAATCCAGCCACCGGAGGATACGACCCAGCCCCATCCAATCATGGCACCAAATGCAATGACAAGAATATCCCAGGCATTAAATACTTTATTGAATTCTGTTTTCTTCTGTTCCATATTTACTACCTCCTATTCCTGAAATACTTTTCCGGCTACTTCTTCAATCAACTGTGCAGTTCCATCCACACCCAGCAAATCGCTGTTAATCAGCATATCCCTGTTATGTCTGTCTCCACGGTTGCTTCCGGTCAGTGCCATATGTCTTTTGTGATAACGTTTATCTTTTTCCACAATCAGTAATTTCGCATCATCTGCCGAAAGATTGTGGCTTTCCATTACATTCTTTATCCGGATTTCATCCGGTGCATAAATGAAAATGCGTAATATTGGTTTCTGTTCTTTTAAAATATAATCAGCAGAACGTCCTATAATCACACAGGACTCTCTTGCTGCGAGTTTTCGAATAATTGTTTTCTGGACGTGAATTGCACGTTCTGTCAAATCAGCGTATTTGGAGAAAGAGCCCCTGACATCGCCTTCTGCTCCTTTACCGGCAATGGTCACTCCTTCTTCTACCTTTTCCATAATATCCTTGGGAATTCCTACTTCTTTGATAATCTCATCTACCGTTTCACGGTCATAAAACTTAATGCCTAAATCCTGTGCAACCTTTTTCCCAATCTGATTTCCTTTTGCGCCATATTCGCATCCTATTGTAATAACAAGATGTTCCATTTTGCTTCCCTTCCTTAGTGTATATACATGCGTTTTTTCTCATCTGCAGAACCTGCCACTGGCAGCTTCGTATGGATGCCTGACAACTATCTGCATAAAAAAGACGAGGGCGCACTTATTTTCTGTGACATCCTCGTCTTTTCTGTTTCTTATCTTTTTTATTCTATTCTTATCTTTCCGTTATTCTTCCGGTGTCCACTTTGTAGGACACGGATTCCTGAAATTCTTATTTTTCCAGTGATTTTACCGTCTCTTCAATGATTGCATATGCCTTGTCGCATTCTTCTGCAGATACGATAAGTGGTGGTACCATACGAATGACATGCGCACCAATGGCTGTAATCAGAAGTTTTCTGTCTAAGCAGCCATGTTTTACATCTACACCGGAAATGGTATCATCAAATTCTACACCGACTAATAAGCCCTGATGTCTTACTTCTTTGACATGTGGTAATTTTTCTAATTTTGCTGAGAAATAATCTCCCATCTTCTTTGCATTTCCAGCCAGGTCATTGTCTAAGAGCTCTCCTACCTCAGCTAAAGCTGCTGCACAGCTGATTGGGTGTCCACCAAAGGTTGTTCCGTGGGAACCAGGAGTAAATGCTTTGGCGACCTCTTCCGTTGCACAGATTGCACCGATTGGCATTCCGCCGCCAAGACCTTTTGCCATGGATACGATATCCGGTTTTACGCCATAATTCATATAAGACATTACTGCTCCGGTTCTGCACCATCCGGTCTGTACCTCATCTAATAATAAGAGCATTCCTTTCTCATCACAGAACTCTCTTAAGCCTTTCATGAATTCCATGGTTGCCGGATGTACTCCGCCTTCACCCTGTACCGGCTCGATCATAATTGCAATGGTATTCTCTGTGCATGCATTTTTAAATGCTTCCAAATCGTTGTATGGTGCATAAGAAAATCCATAAGTCATTGGTCCAAATCCCACCTGGCATCCATTTCCCGGCTGACCGGTTGCTGACATTGCTCCAAATGTTCTTCCATGGAATCCCATTTTTGCAGTTACGATATGATATTTATTTGGGCCATATTTTTCAATTCCATATTTACGGGCCATTTTAATCATTGCTTCGTTTGCTTCTGTTCCGGAGTTCTGATAGAAGATTTTGTCCATGCCAAGAGTCTTACAAACTTTTTCTGCTAACAGTGCCTGTGGAATGGTATATGGATAGTTGAAGGTATGCATGATATCGTCTACCTGGTCTTTTACTGCTGCAACAACTTTCGGGTTGCGGTTTCCTGCATTGTTAACTGCTATTCCTGCATAGAAGTCAAGATATGGTGTTCCTTTTTCATCATATAAATACATTCCTTCTGCTGTCTCTGCCAGGAAATCGAAACGCTCATATGTTTCAATCATATATTTATTTACTTTATCCTTAATGTCCTGTACGCTTAATCCTGTGTCTTTTAATTTCATAATCGAATCCTCCTTGACATATTCTTTACTCTTTTTTGTTTTCTCTTTAAACCGGTTTGTTTTGTTCAATAGACGGAACAAAGAATGTGCCTTGGCACATTCTCGCGCCTGCGTCGGTCGCTTGCGACATCTACCTTATACGCCACAGTGCGCATCCTCGCAGAGCGTTTTTTACTTTACAGGAAAGCAATTTTCTGTAAAGTAAAAAAAGGCACTTACCGATTGGTAAGCGCCTTCGCTTTTATTTGTCTATTATTTTGAACAGTTATACAATATCACGTCTTTTTTGCTCTGTCAATATTTTTTTACAAAAAGTTGTATTTTCCTGTTTTTTCTGCTTTTTTCAGTCTGTTCGTTAGAATTAATAGAATATATTGTGTTATTTTGTGTATTATATTGTACATTTGTATTATTCATTCGTGCACTATAGTATCGTTTTGACTTTATACACTCTCCGCTCCGATATAAGCTTCGATTCTATCCCGCTGTAAATGCTCTCCGATTACAATAATAACTTCCTGGCCTTCCTGAATCGGTTCCATCCGCACTCCGTTATGGGTAGCATTAAGTTGTATCCAGGAATTATCTTCTGCTTTTATAAATCCCTTAATCCGAAATACTGCTCCGCAGGAACTGTCTTCTAAGATTTCTTTTGCGACTCTCTGCATTTTTTCTGCTGTCATAGATACATTCATAAAATACTGTGACTCGAAACCGGAGTGTTCCTCCAGATCCATTTTCTCATAATTTTCCATTACATAGCCACTGCTCATAATCCGATGCAAATCTTCCGAAGTAAGCTGCGGTGTACTCTTACGCAGAATCTCTTTTTCCAGTCTTCTCTTACAGTGAATCTTCTCCAAGGCTTCGTTGATGTGTGCAACCGTTGCATCCATTTCTTCTTCTGTAGCTTCATCGGCATGGCTTAATAGAATGCAGCCTGCATCTGCCACCTCTGATGCCAGAATAAAATCTGCCTCATCGGACAGCTCTTTTTCCAGCTTGGCATCTACGATTGCAATTACATTTCCAATCTCATACCACTGATCCAGCGGTTCTTCCCGCAATGCATCAAAGAATTCGTCCACATCAAAAATTCCGGATGGCTCCACCAGCACCCTGTCATATCCGCACATGCCCATGGCGATTAGCTTTGTCTTAAAACGTCTTCTGTGGCAGTCCTTATCACAGCCTCCGGCTACCATTTCCAGCTCACAGTTATCTCCCATCAAATCCTGCAGCAGCATCATGTCCACATTTACTGCGCCATAGTCATTCTCCAAGATTCCAATATTCATGCCCTGTTTCATCAGATACTGGGCATATTTTCTTATAAATGTTGTTTTACCGGAACCTAAAAAGCCGGTAATTAAGTCGATTTTTACCATGTTTGTCTTCCTCCTTCTCAGACATCCCGCTCCAGCCGCCGCAAGAGCTCCTGGTATGCCTCCATTACTTTATCATGATGACTTCGGATATAATCCGTATCTGGAATGTCATGATTCTTGATGGCATACTCTAATCCCTTAAACTGCTCGGACAGCTCCATGGCTCCGATATTCGCAGACACATTTTTCAGTCCATGCACATGAATCTGATACTGTGCCCAGTCTTTTTCTTCATAATCCTGCCGCAGGGTATCCACCATCTCATCTTTCAGATAAACTTTTAATATCTTAAGATAAAAATCTTCGTCTTCCATGCATACGGACATTCCCTGCTCAGTATCAAGGTATGGAAAACGCTCCTGCAATGATTTCTTATTTTCTTCTGCTCCACCGTCAGAATTTTTCTTTTCCACTGCCTCTGTCTGCTTGTCCGCCAGAAAACGTTCCAGTATCTTCCACATCTTCTCTTCAAAAATTGGCTTCGAAATATAATCTGCAAATCCATGCTGCAGATACATTTCCTTTGCTCCTTTTACCGCATTGGCTGTCATGGCAATTACCGGTGTAGTTTTATTCTGATGATTCATTCGCTTCATTTCCTCAAAGGTGGCAATGCCATCCATATCCGGCATCATCTGATCCATGAAAATAAGGTCATAGTGCTGCTCTTTCATCAGAGTCAGACCTTCTTCTCCACTGCCTGCCACATCCACGATTGCACCGGTCTGCAGCAGCATTTCTTTTGCCACAATGCGGTTCATTTCCATATCATCCACCACAAGGATATTCACACCGGAAAACTGAGGTACCGGCATCATAGCACCGACAGAAAGCTCATATTTTTCGAAAATCTGTTTCATATCGCCAATGTCATCTTCACAGATGACCTTCTGCGGTATGATTGCGGTAAACGTTGAGCCTTCTCCATACTGGCTTTCTACCAGCACTTTTCCGTGCATCATATTTACCAGACGTTTCGTCAGGCTCAGTCCCAGTCCGGTTCCCTGAATATTCCGGTTCTTATGTTCCTCCAGCCGGGTAAAATTCTGGAAAAGATTCTCCATATCTTTCTTCCGGATTCCCATTCCACTGTCCTTTACATCGATACGCAGATTAATATTTTCCTCATCTATCCTGCTATAAGAAATTTTTAAAATTACATGACCACGCTTGGTATATTTTACCGCATTGGACAGAAAATTATTTACAATCTGGCGGATACGGACATCATCTCCATATAAAATGGATGGAAGATTTTCATCAATTTCCATATACAGATCCAGATTCTTTTTCTTGCAGTTAGAGGCAACTATCGTATAGCAGTCGTTAATGAGGGAAGCCAGCTCATAACCCTCGCAAAGCAGCTCCATCTTTCCGGATTCAATTTTGGAAATGTCCAAAATGTCATTTACAATAGCAAGCAGGGTTCTGCTGGCCCGCTGCATATTTCCTGCATACTCTGCAATCTTCTCCCTTGGCAGCGTATCAATCTGCCGGAGCAGAAGACTGTTCATTCCCATAATACCGTTGATAGGAGTGCGGATTTCATGGGACATATTCGTAAGGAAATCGGTCTTCGCCCGGTCTGACACCCGGAGCCGTTCTAAAAGTTCTTCTTCATAAGTAATATCTACCAGTGTTACGATGGTATTTTGCATCTCACCATATTCATCGCAGACCATCGAAGATGTTACCGACAAAATCTGATTGCCCTGCAGGCATTTCACCTTGCAGTGCTCTAATTTTCCCTGATAAAGCTGTTCTGCAAATTCTTCCTTTTTGCCCTCGCAGGCTACCAGTTCTTCAAAAGGCTGTTCCACATTTTCGCCAAATAATGTTTCCGCATTTGCATTGTGCAAAATGAGATTTCTCTGATAATCATATACCAGCACTCCATAATCAATCTGATTAAACAGATAATCTGAAACTGTTAATTTTGATATTCCAAAAGTATCATACCGGATACTAAAAAATACAGTCATTAAAAACGAAACTGTTACACCATAAACCGAACTGGGATAAGATTTAATTCCATAAAATGGCAACACCGTATCCGGAATTGCCGAAAGAAGCATAATTGTATTTCCCAGAATGATATATGCCACATATTTTCTCTGACTTTTACGCATAATTTTCTTCGACCAATATAGTACAATATAGATGCAGCACAAAAAGCAAAGCATAATATACATCCAGTGATAAAACACGCTGCCATGAAATTCTGTGGTAAAGCAGGTTCTTCCATTGACCCTGTAAAAATGGCGGATCCGCATACTTCCAAAAGAAACACCATCCACCAGAGATGTCAGTATTCCTAATCCAACCATCAGACCATATCCCTTTATTTTTACACCAGTCAGACACGCCACATAAATTACAATCGCAATGACATATAAATTAAAGCCCACAATTGTCATGCAAAAGAAATTCTGTGCCAATCTGTCATCTGTACAATTTCCATACAATGCTGAACCCAGTGCCCAGATTCCTCCTCCTATTCCCAGAAGCAGGATACAAATCCGCCCCTTGTTTTTCGTATTATTAATAAAAAAGTAAAAGATGCCAACGCCAATACATATAGTTGCACATGCCACCAAAAGCACTGTTGTAATCATTCCTGCTTCCATCAATTTTTCTCCCGGGTTGTTTTACTTCATTATATATAAAATCCAGTTTGTTCGCAATAAAACAATCCCTGCAGAAGCTGCCACCAGCATTTTCTTATTGCCGCAAAAAAGCAGGAGCTCCGTTCCAGTTCCAGTGTTCCTGCTTTTTTCTGTCTTTTTCTAATTTTCCAACTCTGTTCCTACTTTGAACTTTTATTTTAAACTTTTATTTCAAACTCTTATCCCGAACTCTTATTTTAATTCTCCTGCCGGATGTATCATATCCGGTGTAATCAGCCCTTTGATAATCAGGTACTGCTCAATGGTTTTTACACAGTTCTGCACGCCGACCCGCTCACTGTTTAATGTCATGTCATAATTGACCGGGTTTGTCCAGTAATTTCCGTGTGTGTAATATTCATAATAATCTGCCCGGAATTTATCCGTCCGCTCTATGGTTGCATTAGCGACCTCTTCGGTCACACCCATATTTTCCATGGTACGGTTCACGCAGAATGCTCTCGGTGCCTCAATATAGATGCTCACCACATTTGGTTTGCCCTTCAGTACATAATCGGCACATTTTCCGACGATGACGCAGGACTCTTTTTCTGCCAGATCTTTGATAATTTCACTCTGATATTCAAACAGCTTGTCATCCGATACGAATTTTTCATTTCTGGAAATGTAACGTCTAGACCGTGGCAGTCCTCTTAAAAAGCTGGAAAATCCACTGGTCTCCCTCATTTTTTCATTTACTTCCTGAAAAATATTCTCATCCAGTCCACTGAGCTGGCTTGCCAGCGTTAAGATTCGGTTTTCATAACAGTGAATACCTAACTCCTTTGCCAGCTGGGAAGCAATCGCCTTTCCGCCTGTTCCGAATCCTCTTGCAAAGGTTATTACAAAATTCTCCATATTTTCTGTCCTCCTTTAACCTGCTAAATAACGACTTAAGAATTCCCGTGTTCTCGGATTTTTCGGATTGGTAAACAGTTCGGATGGAGCTGCATCCTCTGCCACATAGCCGGAATCCATGAAAATGGTTCTGGTGGACACATCCCTTGCAAATGCCATCTCATGAGTAACAATAATCATTGTAAGTCCCGTCTTGGCAAGTTCTTTCATAACATTTAATACTTCTCCTACCATTTCCGGGTCCAGTGCAGAAGTCGGCTCATCGAAAAGAAGTACTTCCGGATTCATGCAAAGAGACCTTGCAATGGCAACCCTCTGTTTCTGTCCTCCGGAAAGCTGTGATGGTTTTGCATTGATATATGGTGCCATTCCTACATCCTTTAAGTGTGTGATTGCCCGGTTAAATGCCTCTTCTTTGGAAATGTGAAGCACCTTTCTGGTGCAGAGCATGCAGTTCTGTAATACAGTCATATTGTTAAATAGGTTAAAGGACTGAAATACCATTCCCACCCTGGAGCGGTATTCATTGATGTCCTTCTGTACATTCCGGACTTCCTTATCATGGTAAAGGATTTTACCAGAGGTCTGCCGCTCCAGTTTATTGATACACCGCAGCAGCGTTGACTTTCCGGAACCGGAAGAACCAACTATACAGATAATTTCTCCTGCTTCTATATCAATATCTATTTTTCTTAAAACCTCATGATTTCCAAATGATTTGCTCAAATCCTTGATTGAAATTACTGTCTCTCCCATATCCGTTCCTCCTACTGATTATCCATATACTCAATTGCCAGTGCGTAATCTGTCTTGCCCTGCATTTTCTTTTCAATAAATTTGAAAATCTTATCAAAGACAAAGCACAATACAAAGTAAATCACTGCAATTACCAGGTATGACTCGAAGTATTTGTAATAATTTCCTCCGACTGTTTTTGCAGCCATGAAAAGTTCCTGTACTGCAATTACATTTAATACGGATGTCATCTTCAGGTTTGTCAGGAATGTATTTGCCATCTCTGGGATAATATTTTTAAATGCCTGTGGCAATACCACATACAACATTGTCTTAAATGGCGACATTCCCATTGCCCATGCGCCTTCCCGCTGGCCCATATCAATGGAGCCGATTCCGGCACGTACTGTCTCACCCATGTAAGCTCCGGTATTTAATACCGTTACCACAATACCTGCAAATACCGGTGTCATTTCTACTCCCAGCATTTTTATTCCATAGTATACAATCATTGCCTGAACAATCATTGGAGTGTCACGGAAGATTTCTACATATACAGTAAAGATGATTTTCAAAAGCCGCATCAGAAGCTTCTTGAAAACATTATCACCCTCGCTGATTTTTGCATCATTTACAAGTCCGACAATATAGCCTAACACAAAACCAACCAGCGTTCCAATTACAGCAATTTCCAGTGTAAGCCAGGTTCCTTTGATAAACATACTTGCATATTTCTGGGCTAAAAATATCATCCACTCTAACGAATTACTCGGATTTTCTATTAACATATTTCTCTACCTCACTTTATCTATTTACTCAGCTTACGCTGGAAATATTTCTAGTTTGCTGCCGGCTGCTGTGTCAGAACAGTATCCATCAGCTCATCCATTTTGGCTTTATCATTCCAGCCAATGGCATCCATCGCATCCTGGATTTTATCTCTTAATGCGGTATCATCTTTTCTGGTAGCGATACATACATTTACCATTTCATCATCACCGGTGAAAGAATCATCTGCATCTAACTGAATAATCACAAGGTCATCATTGGTAAGTGCTGCTGACTGTGCGGTTGGCAAATCTACGACACATACATCTGCAACACCATTGGATATTGCCATGAAACATTCGGATGTTGTCTCATAATTTCCTGACTGCTCTGCACCTTCAATCTGGTCCAAAAGAGGTACCCAGCCGGTTCCTAACTGTGTTGTTACTTTACATCCGGTTCCTGCCAGATCAGAAAGTCCTTTTACATTTTCATAAGCACTTCCCTTTTTTACTACGATACAGTTATCTCTGTAATAATATGGTTCTGTAAATGAATAAGAAGCTTCTCTTTCTGCTGTTTTTCCCATTCCTGCAATGATTACATCATAATCTCCTGCATCTAATGAGATTCCAATGGAAGACCATTCTACTTTATGAACCTCTAAATCCATTCCCATCTCATCAGCAAGCTTCTGGGCTACTGCCACATCATATCCATATGCATAATAGTCAGATCCATAAATCGGAACCGCCTTGCTTCCATCCGGTGTTGTATCACTGTCCTGTGTCCAGTTAAATGGAGCATATGCACATTCCATTCCAACTCTTAATACATTCTTATCAGATGTTTCTGCTGTCTCTGAGGTTTTCACATCTGTATCGGATGTTTTTGTATCTGATGAACCACATCCTGCCAATGTAGATATTGCCATAACTCCTGTCAGTACCAATGCTAATAATTTTCTTTTATTCATAATATGTTCCTCCTTAAATGCAAATGTGAAGCCGACTTTTTGTTTCTCTAGAGTATCAAAAAAGACGCTTGAGATTTCTTTCTCTCAAAGCGTCTTTGCTGATAGACAGTATAGTATACTTTCTTTTTCTTCTTTTCAACTTTCAAATTGCACAATTTGATTGTGCAATTTGCACAGCATCTTAATTAAACATCAATCTTTTTACCAGAATACAGTTTACAATATCGAGATATTCCATGGAATCTTCCAGGTCAACCTCCAGTATTTCTTCTATCTTCTTCAGGCGGTACTGCAGAGAATTCCGATGGATATACAAAGCCTCTGCTGTCTTTCCCACATTAAATCCACTCATATAATATGTCAGCAGTGTCTCCACCAGAAATGCCCCATTGGTCTGGTCATACATCTCAAGCTTCTTTAATTTGTCATTGCAGTAGTCCAGTATCTCCTGCTGATTTCCATTGTTAAACATATATTTATAAATGCCCATGGAACTGGCACTAAGCACTTTTTTATTAGTAGGATTCGGCAGATAATCTTTCTTTGGAATCAGATTTTTTGCTTCCTGATAGCTCTTGCCAAATTCAGACGGATCCGTATAAGCTGCGCCTAAAATACAGGTACTGTGTATCAGCCCGGCAAACTGCGGGCGGCTGTCCAGTTTCTTTAGCAATTGTTCAATCTGCCGTTCTGTCTCCTTATCCTCCGTTGCCTCAAACAGCAGCACAAATTTATTTAAGAAACGCATATACATCGGACGATTTTCCATATGCATTACTTCCCGGTTCAGACAGTCCGTATAATAGAGATAAGTATGCTCATCCTGCTCCAGGTTAATTCCATATTTCCGGTCAATTACAATGATTCCAACACGATATGCCCGGTCGAAAGCCAGTCCAAACTGGCTGGATATTTTTTCAATATATTTATCATTTACTTCATATCCAAACAGTAGATTATATAAATAGTCCCCGGTACGCTTATTTGTAATATTGGTTTCCAGTATCAGCTGCCCGATACTCTGTGCAATATCCACGAAGGTTGCGCCTTCCCAACGGACATAAAACAGTGGCAATTTCAATTCAACCGCCTTGTCTATCATTTTCTGTGGAATTTTCTCCCGGTCATCCACAATCGATATTGCAAGCCCGGAAATTCCCAGTGCATTCAGTTCTACCATTGTTTCAAAGGTCTTCTCGATGTCAAACCGCAGATAATCCACTACAATCAGTGCGAAGTTGCCAGGATTCATATGATCTTCATATGGCTTCGTCTGCACAAAATATGTCCAGGACACCACTCTGTCCAGCCCCTCTTCCCCTGTCAGCAGTTCTACTCCATCCAGATCCAAATTATTGACGTCTCTACAAGTAACCATAATGTCTCCCTCTGTTGGTTGTGTATGAGTTGCAAAAAACCCGGAGAAGTGCGAACACTCTCCGGGTTAATTTTACTTATTTTAGCAATTCATTGCAAGAGCAAAGATTACTCGATAACTGTAGCAACACGTCCTGAACCTACAGTACGTCCACCTTCACGGATAGCGAAAGTAAGACCCTGCTCCATAGCTACTGGATGAATCAGTTCGATAGTCATTTCTACGTTATCACCAGGCATACACATCTCTGTACCTGCTGGTAATTCACAAACACCAGTTACGTCAGTTGTTCTGAAGTAGAACTGTGGTCTGTAGTTATTGAAGAAAGGTGTATGACGTCCACCTTCATCTTTTGTTAAAACGTAAACCTGAGCTGTAAATTTTCTGTGGCAAGTAACAGTACCTGGTTTAGCAAGAACCTGTCCACGAACGATCTGATCACGGTTAACACCACGAAGAAGTGCACCGATGTTATCACCAGCCTGAGCCTCGTCTAACTGTTTACGGAACATCTCGATACCAGTTACAACTGTCTTCTGAACATCTTCCTTAACACCAAGGATTTCAAGTTCGTCATTCAGATGTAATGTTCCTCTTTCTACTCTACCTGTTGCAACAGTACCACGACCTGTGATTGTGAATACGTCCTCAACTGGCATTAAGAAAGGTTTATCTGTATCACGCTGTGGATCTGGGATATAGCTATCTACAGTATCCATTAATTCCATGATCTTGTCGCCCCATGGTCCGTTAGGATCTTCAAGAGCTTTAAGAGCAGAACCCTGGATGATTGGGCAGCCTTCAAAACCATATTCCTCTAACTGCTCTGTAACTTCCATTTCTACTAACTCGATTAACTCTGGGTCGTCTACCATATCACATTTGTTTAAGAAAACAACGATGTAAGGTACACCTACCTGACGAGACAGAAGGATGTGCTCCTTTGTCTGAGCCATAACACCATCAGTTGCAGCAACAACAAGGATAGCGCCGTCCATCTGAGCTGCTCCGGTAATCATGTTCTTTACGTAGTCAGCATGTCCAGGACAGTCAACGTGTGCGTAATGTCTCTTCTCTGTTTCATACTCAACGTGAGCTGTAGAGATAGTGATACCTCTTTCTCTCTCTTCTGGAGCTTTATCGATGTTAGCGAAATCTGTAGCTGTATTACCTGCAACTCTTGCTGCTAAAACTGCTGTAATAGCTGCTGTTAAAGTTGTTTTACCATGGTCTACGTGACCAATGGTTCCGATATTACAATGTGGTTTGGTTCTTTCAAACTTAGCTTTTGCCATTTTAAAACGTCCTCCTTAATTTTATGCCCTTTCTGGGCGCTTATTTTTACATTTTAATAAGTCACTCGGCTATTTCTGATTATATAAAAAACTTGCGAGTTTTTCAAGCATTTTTATTATTTTGCTTTAGATGCAACAATCTTATCCTGTACAGACTTCGGAACCTGCTCATATTTCTCGAAGAACATTGAGTAGTTACCACGTCCCTGAGTTCTGGAACGTAAGTCTGTTGAGTATCCAAACATCTCAGCAAGTGGAACATATGCTTTAACCATTTTTCCACCACCGATGTCATCCATACCTTCGATACGTCCACGACGAGAGTTAATGTCACCAATAACATCTCCCATGTACTCTTCCGGCATAGTAACTTCGACTTTCATGATTGGCTCAAGAATTACAGGAGCTGCTTTTGCCATAGCCTCTTTGAAAGCCATGGATCCGGCAATGTGGAATGCCATCTCAGATGAATCGACCTCATGGTAAGATCCATCATATACGGTAGCATGAACACCTACTACCGGGAATCCTGCAAGGATACCAGCTTTGGTAGCTTCTTCGATACCTTCGCCTACTGCAGGGATGTATTCCTTAGGAATAGCACCACCGACAACTGCGGAATCAAACTTGAAGAGTTCATCTCCGTTGGCATCCATCGGCTCGAATTTAACTTTACAGTGTCCGTACTGTCCACGTCCACCAGACTGTTTTGCATATTTGTATTCCTGATCAACTGGCTTTGTAAATGTCTCTTTGTAAGCAACCTGTGGAGCACCTACGTTTGCTTCTACGTGGAATTCACGAAGCAGACGGTCAACGATGATTTCCAGATGGAGCTCACCCATACCAGCGATGATGGTCTGTCCTGTTTCTGTATTTGTATGAGCACGGAAAGTAGGATCTTCTTCTGCAAGTTTTGCAAGAGCTTCACCCATCTTACCCTGTCCAGCTTTTGTCTTAGGCTCGATAGCAAGCTCGATAACTGGCTCTGGGAATTCCATGGACTCTAAGATAACCGGATGCTGTTCATCACAGATGGTATCACCAGTAGTTGTAAACTTAAATCCAACGGCTGCTGCAATATCTCCAGAGTAAACTTTTTCAAGCTCTGCTCTCTTGTTTGCATGCATCTGAAGGATACGGCCTACACGTTCTTTTTTATCTTTTGTTGCATTCAGTACGTAAGATCCGGAGTTCATTACACCAGAGTAAACACGGAAGAATGCAAGTTTTCCTACGAATGGGTCAGTCATAATCTTGAATGCAAGAGCGGAGAATGGTTCATCATCAGATGAATGTCTCTCTACTTCATTTCCTTCAAGGTCAACACCCTTAATAGCTGGGATGTCTGTTGGAGCTGGCATATATTCTACAATAGCATCCAATAATTTCTGAACACCCTTGTTACGGTAAGCAGAACCACAACATACAGGAACTGCTGTACACTCGCAGGTACCTTTTCTGAGGGCAGCCTTCATATCTTCAACAGATGGCTCTTCTCCCTCTAAATACTGCATCATAAGGTCATCATCTAACTCGCAGATTTTCTCAACCAGTTCGGTATGATATAATTCTGCGTCGTCTTTCATATCATCTGGGATGTCTGTTACAGAGATATCATCTCCCTTATCATCATTGTAGATGTAAGCTTTCATCTCAAACAAATCAATAATTCCCTTAAAATCATCTTCCTTACCAATTGGTAACTGAAGAACAATTGCATTTTTACCTAATCTTGTACGAATCTGATCAACAGCTCCGTAGAAGTTTGCACCCAAGATATCCATTTTGTTAATGAATGCCATTCTAGGTACGTTGTATGTGTCAGCCTGACGCCATACATTTTCTGACTGAGGCTCTACTCCACCTTTTGCACAGAACACGCCGACAGCGCCGTCCAGTACGCGAAGTGAACGCTCAACCTCAACCGTAAAGTCTACGTGTCCAGGAGTATCAATGATATTGATACGATGCTCTAAAGCACCTTTCTTCGGCTTTGTAAACTCTTCCAAAGTCCAGTGACATGTCGTAGCGGCTGAAGTAATGGTAATACCTCTTTCCTGCTCCTGCTCCATCCAGTCCATGGTAGCAGTACCTTCATGAGTATCACCAATCTTATAGTTAACACCGGTATAATAAAGGATACGCTCTGTCAACGTTGTTTTACCAGCATCGATGTGCGCCATAATACCAATGTTTCTGGTTCTCTCTAACGGATATTCTCTTCCAGCCAAGGTTTTTTCCTCCTAATTTTCTTAACCGAAAAAATATGCTCTCGTTCTGATTAGAAACGATAGTGTGCGAAAGCTTTGTTTGCTTCTGCCATCTTGTGCATATCTTCTTTTTTCTTTACAGATGCACCAGTATTGTTTGCTGCATCCATGATCTCATTTGCCAGTCTTTCTTCCATTGTCTTCTCGCCTCTCTTGCGTGAAAACAGTGTAAGCCAACGAAGAGCCAGAGCCTGACGACGGTCCGGTCTAACTTCGATAGGTACCTGGTAAGTTGCTCCACCGATACGTCTAGCCTTTACCTCAAGTACTGGCATAACGTTGTTCATAGCTTCCTCGAATACTTCAAGAGCTGGTCTCTCAGTCTTCTCTGCAACTCTGTCAAATGCACCGTATACAATCTTCTGCGCAATACCTTTCTTACCATCTAACATAATGTTGTTGATAAGCTTGGTAACCACTTTGTTATTGTACATCGGATCTGCTAATACGTCTCTTTTCTGAGTATGTCCTTTACGTGGCACGTTACTTCCCTCCTTAATCATGTTTTGCATCACAGGTCATTGTGCCTGTCATGTAGTATTTGTTTCGATTAATTCAACGGTACTCACATGTGTCTCTCTAAAATGTGTTCGTGCGGAAATATATCGTATGTGACAATAATTCCAACACTTACCTTTAGCTCTGTTTGTGATACTATTGGTGTGCGCTAAGCTTATTTAGCGTCTTTTGGTCTCTTAGCGCCGTATTTGGAACGAGCCTGTTTTCTGTTAGCGACTCCTGCTGTATCAAGAGTTCCACGGATAATATGGTATCTTGTACCTGGTAAGTCCTTAACACGACCACCACGGATAAGAACAACGCTATGTTCCTGTAAGTTGTGTCCCTCTCCTGGAATGTAGCTTGTTACTTCGATTCCGTTGGAAAGACGAACTCTGGCGATCTTTCTAAGAGCTGAGTTAGGTTTTTTAGGTGTAGCTGTCTTAACAGCGGTACAAACACCTCTCTTCTGAGGAGCAGAAGTATCAGTTGCTTTCTTCTTCAAAGAATTGTAGCCCTTCTGAAGTGCAGGTGCAGTAGACTTCTTAACAGATGTCTGACGTCCTTTTCTTACTAACTGGTTAAATGTTGGCATTATTTTCACCTCCTGTGCTATTATTTGATAAATGTGCATTTGTATGCACACTAATTCAGTATATAAGCCGATTCGCCACTTGTCAAGCAAATTTTTCGTGTAAGCTACGAGCCTGAGAAAAAAAGAAGGCTTTCAGCTGTTCAAATTTATTTGATAACGGCTGAAAGCTTTCTTTTTGATGTGGCGACAGCCACGACTGAGATGGAGCGCAGCGGAATCGAAGTTCTCTGGCTCGCTGGCTGAGGCTTTCTGATGATGTGGCGACAGCCACGACTGAGATGGAGCGTCAGCGGAATCGAAGTTGCGGTTCTCCTTCACCCTCACCTTACCGGCTCACCTACCTCTATCAGATTTCCATCAAATCATAGAAGCGCACTACCTTTTCTTTACACCACATTTTTTACGCCCGCTGCTCCACTACTCTGAGGCTGTCCTTTTCCACCTTGCACATAAGAAACAATACTTTTACGCCTGCTGCCCGCGCTTCTTCTAACGCTTCTTTAAACTCCGGGTGTGTCTCTTCATTTGCCCGGACTTCCGTTACGCCTTCCATCTGAATCACAAATGCCACAGCACATTCATAACCGGCTTTTTTTGCTCCAATCAATTCCCGTAAATGCTTTACCCCTCGCTCTGTTGGTGCATCGGGAAAATAACCGATTCCCTGCCGTTCTAAGGTACAGCCCTTTACTTCCATCAGATATTCCTGCATCCCTTTCTTCATATAGAAATCAATTCTGGAATTTCCATATTTATACTCCGGTTTCACCACATCATAATTCTGCGTTTCAAGCCATTCCTTTGCCACCTTATTCGGTGCCTGGCTGTCCATATTAATTAAACCAAAATTTTCTTTATATACCCCAATCAAATCATAGGCTGTCTTTCGTGCCGGATTGTCCGCCACTTCCAGATAAACTTCTGCATCCGGAAGCAGCAGCTCCCGGCACCGCCCGGTATTCTTTACATGTACCGTCTGAATCTCACCATTAATCTTAACATGGGCAATAAAGCGATTCGGGCGGTCCACAAAGCTTCCTTTTACCACTTCTTTATATTTCAAAATTCTGCCTCATTTCGTTTTTATAAGATATTCCATTTTTAGAAAGTCAGGCGCATCTGGTTCCACGCCACATCTCCATGGGTAGATTCTGATACGCCTTCATTTTCAAATCCAAATTTCGCATAGTAATGTATCAGCTTATCCTTGCAGGTAAGCACCAGCCCTTTTCTTCCCTGGGCTTTTGCATCTGCAATAGCTCTTTTTAATAGCTGCTCTGCCAGACCGCGTCTTCGATATGCCGGAACGGTATTCACACCGAAAATCATCTGCCAGTCACCCTGTTCCTCGTGTAAGTCTGCTTTTTCATACATTTCATCCGTAAGGTCTTTCTGATTACTCACCATGCCATCTACAAATGCCACCAGACGTTCCTCATCGAACATCAGCCAGAAATGGTCTTTATAATATTTTAAACGTTCTGCGAATTCTTCTTTTGTTGCTGCTTCTGCCGGTGGAAAACATTCTGTCTCCACCGCTGTAATTGCATCAATATCTTCCATCTGAGCGGTACGAATTGTCATTTTGAGCACTCCCTTTTAGATAATCTGTGTTTTTACATATTCTTCAAATCGTGGCAATGCCATGTGCATTTTGCCATATTCTCTGGTATCCACAACACCTTTTCTTTTCAGGCGTTCCCGATATACTGCAAATTTTCCGGAGTCCATTTGCAAATTCTCCCGGATATTTTTTACTCTGTCTTCTCCACTGACCGCCATTTCCAGCAATATTTTTTTGTCCAACTCAGATAATTCTGACCAGATTTTACTGTATACATATTCATCCAGATACTGATCATACTCCGGCAGAATTTCTTCTATAGAATGCAATTTTCTATTTTCCCAATACAGGTAACCCAACACCTGAAACGCAAACGGATAGCCTTTGGTAAGCACTGTCATTTTTTCCGCCTGTGCTGCTTCTATGGAAAATATGTCCATATAGCTCTTTCTGATTGCCGTATAATTTAATGGTTCCAAAATTAATTTTGGTGCACGATACAGAAATGTAAGTGCTTTGTTGTTCTGCAATTCATATATATTTTCATACAGACCTGTCATCAGCAAATAAATCGGATAATCTTCTCTGATAAAAATCTGAAAAGAACTTGCAAATATTCTTATCTCTTCTTCATTCACCACCTCATCAATTGTAATCAGCAAATGCTTGCCCGCCTTTTTTATCTGCTCCAGCATATGCATAAGCACATCTTCGATATCTGTAATTGGTGGTGCTTCCTCAATGGATACTCCCAAACCAAATGCGGAAAAATCTAATTTTGCTTTCAAAAAACGCTCATGCATCTGAGGAATACTATATAATTTTGCTGCCAGACTTTTCAGCAGGTCTCTCATCGGATTCAACTCAACTACAATCCAGTTTTCCCTCTTTTTCATTTCTGCTGCAATGCTTGTCATCATAACAGTCTTGCCCGAGCCTCGCACTCCGGTTATCATATATATCTGATTTGGCGGTATTTCCGCTTCAAAATTCTGGATTACTTCATTCGTCTGTGCAATACGTGATATATATTGTAATGGTTTTTTTCCAAAAGACAGTGTAAATGGATTATTCATTTTCCGCTCTCCTCTTTTATAAGTTTTTATAACTATTTATAACTTTCTATTTCTTTTATAAGTTTTTATAACCTTTTATAACTTTCTATTTATTATATAACTTTTTATAACTTTCCACAAGCACAAAAAAAGCACAGCAGCCTTGCCCTCCTCAGGCAAATCCTGTTGTGCTTTTCTATAATATTTCCGTAAATACTTTTATTCCTTTGCCGGCACCAGACGGATATTCACTCCGCTTACCTTTAAGTCTACGCCATCACTGAATTCCACATTTTTCACTTCAGAAGTATAAAGACCATTTCCGTCATCCACACCAAACATTTCATTCATTCCACCATCAAACAGATTCGTTGAACTGACATTTCCGGTTCCTTCCACCGCTGTCACTGTATAGGTTCCTGCCGGAAAATCTGTTCCTGCGGTATAGTTTCCACTGCCTAATTCTACCGCCTGAGATTCATCATATTCTCTTCCGGTCATGCCACCAGTCACTTCTGTATAGCTGACCTGTACAACTACATCTCCAGAAATATGAAATACTACATTTTCTTTCATCTTAAGTCCATTAAAGGATGATTCGTAAAGATCATTTCCATCATCCACGCCGAACATCTCATTGACTCCACCATTCAAAAGATTGGAACTGTTTATATTTCCATTTCCACTGACTGCAGTAAGGTTACATTTTCCAACCGGCAAATCAATGCCTGCGGTGTAATAACCTGCTCCAAGAGTATATTCTGTTTCTACAGCGGATAAATCTTCTTCCGGTTCTGCATCTTTTGCATCAAAATCCTTTGTTTTTGTATCTTTGCTGTCTGCCTGCTCTGTACTGGTAGCAGAATTCTTTTTCGAATCCTTTTTGTCACTTCCGCTGCCGCCTGCTGCAATTGCAAATACAACTACTACAATAATTACCCAGAACCACCATTTCTTATAAATCGGTTTCTTTACTTTTTCCATTTTCTTGCCTCCCGGTTTCTCATCATTCTTAAGTATGAAATCATCATATACGAGTCGGAAGGCTTTGTGGTATGCCGGCAGCATACATTTTCAGCCGTGTTCAAAATCGAAGACATCTTTCAAAGCCAGATAACTTTCGATATTTTCTATTTCGGCGGCAGACCAAGTAAGGTTATTTTTACATAGTTTTCCAGCTTCATGCCAAAATAAAAGATAGTAAGTGCCAGTATAATTCGGATTATAATCCGTACCGGCTTCTGCAGGGAGCGGATTCCCGGCACTTTGGTGTCCAACAAAAGGAAATTAAATCCAACCCCGCAGGATATCCACGCATAGATGAATACCGCAATTGCTTCCAGGCAAAAAGTCAATGGAGTCTTGCCATACAGCATCAGAAACTGTATGCTTCCCACAATCAGAAACAGATATACAAAAACTGCCACTATCTCTTTCCAGACAACTCCGGTCCGGAATCCCGGAAGAATCGTTTTCTTTTTTACAGCACCCGGATTTTCTAATTTTAATGCCTCCCGAAGTTCCCCGGCATTCTGATACCGGTTCTGCGGGTCAATCTCTATACATCTTTTTATCACATTACAAAATGGTTTCCGGGCAGTCAGATGCACATTTGGCAGCGTCCCCTCCAGCATCACATTCATAAGAACGCCCAGTGCATAAATATCTGCGGTTGCATCTGTCTGAAGGAAACCATACTGCTCGGGAGATGCAAATCCTACGGTTCCAAGAATTGTCGTGTCTGCATTCTGATTTCGCTTACGTCTCCTTGCAATATCAAAATCCAGTAATTTCACAACTCCATCCGTGGAAAGGAGAACATTTTTCGGAGAAATATCACGGTGTACGATTCCCTGTGCATGAATCTGCTCCAATACTTCTAATAGCTGCCTGATGTAATATTTTACAAGTTCCGGCGGCATAACGCCCTGTCGGCGCAGCTTCTCATCCAGTGTCTCACCGCCGATATATTCTTCTGTTACCATGCCGATGTCCTGCTGCTCTTCACAGCTTATAATCTTTGCAAGATGTGGACTCTCTAATTGCTGCAGTTTCCGGTAAACCGGAATACTGTCTTTTTGTATCGCTTTTTGAACCAGAATCTTTCCTGTGGCAGCATCCTGTATCAACCAGGTCTGATAGGGCGGCTGGCCCCCCAGTACGGTAAGCGGTATCTGCCGCTGCCGCCGAAAATCCTGATATAATTTTTCACTCATTTGTTATCACTTTTTCCTTTTCTACTTGAATTTTCATTCCCACAATTCTATGATAATCAATATCACTATAGCAGAAATGAGAGGATTCGCCAAATGAAAAAATCAACCCAGGAACTTTTAGATATTTTGAAAAACACACCTGCTTTCTCCAACTATGCAGAGCAGGAGGAAGCTGAGCTGATCGAGGTCTCACTTTCGGATTATCTGAACCGGTTGATTCAGGCAAAAAATCAAGACCTGCCTTCTCTCATCCGAAAAAGCGGTCTTGACCGTACTTACTGTTATCAGATTTTTGATGGGCGCAAACGTCCTTCCCGTGACAAAGTGCTCGCCCTCTGCTTTGCCATGGACCTATCCTTTACGGAAGTGCAGCAGCTTTTAAAAGCTACCGGCTATCCAATTCTCTATGCCCGTATGGAGCGGGACAGTGCGATTATTTTCTGCCTGCAAAGAAACTGTGCTCTTTCCGATGCCAATGAGCTGCTCTATGAACTAGGGTACGAAGGGCTGGCATAGAAATTATTTTATATAACAGTTCCCAATCAGCCGGAATACCTGCTCTGCCGTATAGCTCATATTCTCATATGCCACTGTCTTCTGCATGGCTTCTTCCAATGTCATCACACCTGGTAAAATTGGAAATGCTCCATCTACAAGCTGCATTTCATCCTGCACTTTCCGGACGCCCTGTGGTTCAATGCTGCCGGCAAATACCAGTACCATGCAGCCCCTTTCTTTTGCCCGCTTTGCAATTCCAACCGGCGCTTTTCCCATAGCAGTCTGTCCGTCAAATCTTCCTTCTCCGGTCACTACGATATCGGCTTCACTTAATTCTTTCTCCGGCAATACCGCATCTAATACTATCTCTACGCCCGGACGTAAATCCCCGCCCAGATAGGATGCAAATGCAAAGCCCAGTCCGCCTGCTGCTCCGGCTCCCGGCATGTTCCGGTTGTCTACGCCTAAAGCCTTTTCTGATACATCAGCAAAATGAGATAACGCCTCATCCAGTTTTACCAGCATTGCTTCATCTGCACCCTTCTGTGGTGCAAACACAGCGCTGGCACCTGTTGTGCCACATAATGGATTTGTCACATCACAGGCTATTTCAAAGGTACATTCTTTCAGCCTCTTATCCAACGCCTCCGTATCTATCGTTTCCAGGTCTTTCAGTTCTTTTGCTCCAAATCCTATTTCGATTCCATCTTTTTTATAAAAATGACAGCCTAATGCCTGCAGCATTCCGACACCGCCATCATTGGTGGCACTGCCGCCAATTCCAACGATAAACTTACGGCAGCCTCTATCCATGGCATGGCTTATCAGTTCCCCCACACCATAAGTAGTGGTTTCCAATGGATTTCGTTTATCCACCGGCACCAGTGGCAGTCCGGCGGCTTCTGCCATTTCAATGACTGCTGTTTGATCCGGCAGGATACCATACGCTGCCTCGACCTTCTGTCCAAGGGGGCCTGTTACCGCTACCTTTTCCAGACTGCCCTGCAATCCGGTAGTCAGGGCTGTTACTGTTCCTTCTCCACCATCTGCAACCGGCTTTATCATAACTTCTGCTGTCGGTATTGCTTTTTTAATACCATCTTCCACTGCTTTTCCTGCCTCTAAGGAACTTAAGCTGCCTTTTAATGAATCTATTGCTACGATTACTTTCATTGGATTTTCCTCGTTTGTTCTACCACCTGTATAAAGCTTAAAAGAATCTCTAACTCGAAAGGGAAACTCCAGCCTATTAAGCCAGAGCTTCCCTTCCTGTATCTGCATCAGTTCTTCGAACCTTACATTATTCTTCTGTAGAAGCAGTTACTTCTTCTTTTGCTTCTGTCTCTTCGATTTCATCTGCCACAGGTGCTTCATCGAATCCGTCAAAATCATCAAATGAGATTTCTTCTTCTTCGTTTACATCTGTGTTCAGCTTGATGTTACGATAACGCTTCATACCAGTACCAGCCGGAATCAGCTTACCGATAATTACGTTCTCTTTCAGACCAATCAATGGGTCAATCTTGCCCTTGATAGCTGCCTCGGTCAGAACCTTAGTTGTCTCCTGGAAGGATGCTGCTGATAAGAAGGAGTTGGTTGCCAAAGATGCTTTGGTAATACCAAGTAATACCTGTTTACCTTCTGCCGGCTCTTTGCCTTCTTCCTCTAACTGCTCATTCATCTCTTCGTAATCCAGATTATCTACTAATGTTCCTGGCAGGAACTCAGAATCTCCGTTATTTTCAATACGAATCTTCTTTAACATCTGACGAACGATAACCTCAATATGCTTATCGTTAATCTCAACACCCTGCAGACGGTATACACGCTGTACTTCCTGAATCAGGTAATCCTGTACGGCACGTACGCCCTTAATCTTAAGGATATCGTGTGGATTTACAGAACCTTCGGTCAGTTCATCACCAGCCTCCAATACTGCGCCATCCATAATCTTAATTCTGGAACCGTAAGGAATCAGATAAGTCTTAGTCTCACCTGTTTCATTGTTTGTTACAATGATCTCACGTTTCTTCTTGGTATCTTTAATGGTTGCAACACCACCAAATTCTGTGATAATTGCAAGTCCCTTAGGCTTTCTTGCCTCAAACAGCTCCTCGACACGAGGAAGACCCTGTGTAATATCGTCACCGGCAACACCACCGTTGTGGAATGTTCTCATGGTAAGCTGTGTACCAGGTTCTCCGATAGACTGAGCTGCGATAATACCAACTGCTTCACCAACCTGTACCGCCTGACCGGTAGCCATATTGCTTCCATAACATTTTGCACAAACTCCGATGTGGGAACGGCAGGTAAGAATCGTACGGATTTTAACCTTGGTTAATGGTTCTCCGTTCTCATCTACACCCTTGCTCATAATTGCTGCAGCACGTTTTGGTGTAATCATGTGGTTTGCTTTTACAAGCACATTACCATCTTTATCGCAAATTGTCTCACAGGAGAATCTTCCTGTAATACGCTCTTCAAGACTTTCGATTTCTTCTTTTCCATCCATGAATGCTTTGACATACATACCAGGAATCTCTCTTCCTGTGCCTGCACAGCAATCAGATTCACGGACAATCAGATCCTGTGATACGTCTACCAGACGTCTGGTTAAGTAACCGGAATCGGCGGTACGTAACGCAGTATCGGACATACCTTTTCGTGCTCCATGTGCGGACATGAAGTACTCCAATACTTCAAGACCTTCACGGAAGTTTGATTTGATAGGCAGCTCGATTGTTCTACCGGTTGTATCAGCCATCAAACCACGCATACCTGCTAACTGTTTAATCTGTTTATCAGAACCACGGGCTCCGGAATCTGCCATCATGAAGATATTGTTGTATTTATCCAGACCGGAAAGCAGTGCTTCTGTCAGCTCATCATCCGTCTCTTTCCATGTCTCAACAACTTCTTTGTAACGTTCTTCCTCTGTAATAAGACCACGTTTGTACTGTCTTGAAATACGGTCTACCGTATCCTGAGCCTTTGCAATCATTTCCGGTTTCTGAGGCGGTACCGTCATATCTGAAATAGATACGGTCATAGCTGCTCTTGTAGAGTACTTGTAACCCATGGACTTAATATCGTCTAATACCTCAGCGGTCTTGGTTGCTCCGTGTGTATTAATAACTTTTTCCAGAATCTGTTTTAACTGTTTCTTTGCTACATGGAAATCAATTTCCAGTACCAGTTCATTTTCAGGCTTGCTTCTGTCTACGAAACCTAAATCCTGAGGAATGATTTCATTGAAGATAAATCTTCCCAGTGTGGACTCAACGACACCGGTCTTAACAGTTCCATCTGGCATTGTCTTATGAACACGCACATGGATTCTGGAATGTAAGGTCAGTGCCTGGTTCTCATATGCCAGAATTGCTTCGTTTACACTCTTATAGTATCCGCCTTCTCCTAAGGAACCTGGTCTTTCCTGTGTCAGATAGTAGATACCAAGAACCATATCCTGTGAAGGAACGGCTACAGGGCCTCCATCAGAAGGTTTTAACAGGTTGTTCGGTGAAAGCAGCATGAAACGGCATTCTGCCTGTGCTTCCTGTGACAGTGGTAAATGAGCAGCCATCTGGTCTCCGTCGAAGTCGGCGTTGTATGCGGTACATACCAATGGGTGAAGCTTAATTGCTTTACCTTCTACCAGGATTGGCTCGAATGCCTGAATACCAAGTCTGTGCAGTGTAGGAGCACGGTTCAGCATAACCGGATGCTCTTTGATGACGTCTTCTAAGACATCCCAGACTTCCGGCTGTAATCTTTCAACCATCTTCTTTGCACTCTTAATATTGTGTGCAGTTCCGTTTGCAACCAGCTCTTTCATAACGAACGGTTTAAACAGCTCGATTGCCATTTCCTTTGGCAGACCACACTGATAAATCTTAAGTTCCGGTCCTACGACGATAACGGAACGTCCTGAGTAGTCTACACGTTTTCCAAGAAGGTTCTGACGGAAACGTCCGGATTTACCTTTCAGCATATCGGACAGAGATTTCAGAGCGCGGTTACCAGGTCCGGTTACCGGTCTTCCTCTTCTACCGTTGTCAATCAGGGCATCTACTGCTTCCTGCAGCATTCTCTTCTCGTTACGAACGATGATATCAGGTGCACCCAACTCTAACAATCTTCTCAGGCGGTTATTTCTATTGATAATTCTACGATATAAATCATTTAAATCGGATGTTGCAAAACGTCCACCATCCAGCTGTACCATAGGACGTAAGTCTGGTGGGATAACCGGGATAACGGTCATAATCATCCACTCCGGTTTATTTCCGGATTCACGGAAGGATTCTACCACTTCCAGTCTCTTGATGATTCTTGCACGTTTCTGGCCGGTAGCATCTTTTAATTCTGCTTTCAGCTCTGCTGCATCTTTCTCCAGGTCAATTGCCTGTAATAACTCAAGAATGGCTTCTGCACCCATTCCAACACGGAAAGAGCTGCCATATTTTTCCCTTGCATCCTGATATTCCTGCTCGGATAATACCTGCTTTACAGATAAATCTGTAGAACCTGCATCCAGTACGATATAGGAAGCAAAGTACAGAACCTTCTCCAATGTTCTTGGAGAAAGATCTAAGATTAATCCCATACGGGATGGAATTCCTTTGAAGTACCAGATATGGGATACCGGAGCTGCAAGCTCGATATGTCCCATACGCTCTCTACGAACGCTGGCTTTGGTGATTTCAACACCACAGCGGTCGCAGACAACACCTTTATAACGAATCTTTTTGTACTTACCACAATGACATTCCCAGTCTTTGCTCGGTCCAAAAATCTTCTCACAGAATAATCCGTCTTTTTCCGGTTTCAAAGTTCTATAGTTAATGGTCTCAGGTTTCTTAACTTCTCCTCTGGACCACTCTCTGATTTTCTCAGGTGATGCCAGACCAATCTGAATTGCATCAAACTGTATCGGCTGGTAAGTTTCCTGTTTTACTGTTCCTGGCATTAATGACACTCCCTTCCTATTTATTCTTCGTCAAGAACTTCATCGGCAGCATCGTCAAAATCGAAGCCTGCGTCATCATCCTCTTCCTCTTCTTCTACGTTGTTGAGTTCTCCACTCTCAGAATCAAATTCCTGTTTGGTAAAGCCCATCTTTCCGAAGGACTCGCTGTCTTCAAACGCGAAATCTTTATCGCCTGAGATAATGGAATTCAAATCTGTGTTACCATATTCGCTGGTCTCCATCAGTTCAACTTCGTTACGGTCTTCGTCTAATACTCTGACATCAAGACCAAGGGACTGAAGTTCTTTGAGAAGTACCTTGAAGGATTCTGGGATTCCCGGTTCAGGGATATTGTCACCCTTAATGATTGCTTCGTATGTCTTCACACGGCCAACCACGTCGTCGGACTTCACAGTCAGAATCTCCTGTAATGTGTAAGATGCACCGTAAGCTTCCAGTGCCCAAACCTCCATCTCTCCGAAACGCTGTCCACCAAACTGAGCTTTACCACCCAGAGGCTGCTGCGTTACTAAGGAGTAAGGACCGGTAGAACGTGCATGAATCTTATCATCTACCAGATGATGCAGTTTCAGGTAATGCATGTGACCAATGGTAACCGGTGAGTCAAATTCTTCTCCGGTACGTCCGTCACGAAGCTGAACCTTTCCGTCACGGGAAATCGGAACACCCTTCCATAATTCTCTGTGGTCTCTGTTATCGGAAAGATACTGCATTACATCTTCACGCAATGTATCTTTATATTTTGCTTCAAATTCTTCCCAGGTGGAGTTGACATAATCATTTGCCAGTTCCAGGGTATCCTGAATATCAATCTCTCGTGCACCGTCAAATACAGGAGTCTCAATGTTAAATCCAAGTGCTTTCGCTGCAAGACTTAAATGAATCTCCAGGACCTGACCGATATTCATACGGGAAGGTACACCCAATGGGTTCAATACAATATCCAGTGGACGGCCGTTCGGCAGGAATGGCATATCTTCTACCGGAAGTACACGGGAAACGACACCCTTGTTACCATGACGTCCAGCCATCTTATCTCCAACGGAGATTTTTCTCTTCTGCGCAATGTAAATACGAACTGCCTGATTTACACCAGGGGATAATTCGTCACCATTTTCTCTTGTAAATACTTTCGCCTCTACAATGATACCATATTCACCATGTGGCACTTTCAGGGAAGTATCTCTTACTTCTCTTGCTTTCTCACCGAAGATGGCACGTAACAGTCTCTCTTCTGCGGTAAGCTCTGTCTCTCCCTTTGGAGTAACCTTACCTACTAAGATATCACCGGCACGAACTTCTGCACCGATACGGATGATTCCTCTTTCATCGAGGTCTTTCAATGCATCATCGCCGACACCTGGAACGTCTCTTGTAATTTCTTCCGGTCCTAATTTGGTATCACGGGCTTCTGCTTCGTACTCTTCAATATGAACAGATGTATAAACATCATCCTGTACTAATCTTTCGCTCAGAAGGACAGCGTCCTCGTAGTTGTAACCTTCCCATGTCATGAATCCGATTAACGGGTTCTTTCCAAGAGCAAGCTCACCATTAGAGGTAGATGGTCCGTCAGCAATTACTTCGCCAGCTTCTACATGATCACCTTTGAACACGATTGGTCTCTGGTTGTAGCAGTTGGACTGGTTGCTTCGTGAGAACTTGGTCAGTTTGTATACGTCTCTTGTTCCATCATCATTCTTCATGGTAATCTGGTTTGACTCAGATTTCTCAATAGTACCGGATTTCTTTGCAACTACACATACACCGGAGTCTACTGCAGTCTTGGTTTCCATACCGGTTCCTACTACAGGAGCTTCTGTGGTAAGAAGAGGTACTGCCTGACGCTGCATGTTAGATCCCATCAGCGCACGGTTCGCATCATCGTTCTGTAAGAACGGAATCAATGCGGTAGCAACGGAGAATACCATCTTAGGAGATACGTCCATATAATCAAACATCTGCTTGTCATATTCCTGTGTCTCGTCTAAGTAACGGCCGGAAACGGAATTTCTTACGAAATGTCCTTCTTCATCCAGCTTTTCATTCGCCTGTGCTACATGGTAATTATCCTCTTCATCTGCGGTCATGTATACAACATCTTCTGTGACACGCGGATTCTTAGGATCTGTTTTATCAATCTTACGATATGGTGCCTCAATGAAACCATATTCGTTAATTCTTGCATAGCATGCCAGTGAGTTGATAAGTCCGATGTTCGGTCCTTCAGGAGTCTCAATCGGGCACATTCTTCCATAATGGGAGTAGTGTACGTCTCGAACCTCGAATCCGGCACGGTCTCTGGACAAACCACCTGGTCCTAATGCAGATAAACGTCTCTTATGTGTCAGCTCACCCAGAGGGTTGTTCTGATCCATGAACTGTGACAGCTGGGAAGATCCGAAGAACTCTTTCACTGCTGCAGTTACCGGTTTGATATTAATCAGGCTCTGCGGAGAAATTCCTTCCTGATCCTGAGTGGTCATACGCTCACGAACCACACGTTCCATTCTGGAAAGTCCGATTCTGTACTGATTCTGTAATAACTCACCTACGGCACGGATACGACGGTTGCCTAAGTGGTCAATATCGTCATCATTTCCAATGCCCCATTCCAAGTGCATATTGTAGTTAATGGATGCGAAAATATCTTCCTTGGTGATATGCTTCGGAACCAGTTCAGATACGTTTTTACGAATTGCTTCCTTGATATCTTCTAAGGATTCATTTTCATCCAGAATTTTCTTTAATGCCGGATAATATACCAGCTCTGTAATACCAACTTCCTTCGGTACTACATCAACATAGGTAGTGAGGTCTACCATCATATTAGAAAGAACTTTTTCATTTCTTTCTTCTGTAGCAATATATACTGCCGGAACAGCTGCGTTCTGAATCTCTTCTGCAAGCTCTCTGGTCAGCTCTGTTCCTTTTTCAATTACCTCTCCGGTAGTCTCAAGAACAACATCTTCAGCCAGCACTTTTCCGCGTAAACGGTTCTTAAATGCCAGCTTCTTGTTAAATTTATAACGACCTACTTTTGCCAGGTCATAACGTCTTGGATCAAAGAACATTGCGGTAATCAGGCTCTCTGCACTGTCAACAGAAAGAGGCTCGCCCGGACGAATCTTCTTATATAATTCCAGAAGACCTTCCTCGTAGCTTGTAGCAACGTCTTTTCCAAAAGATGCTAAAATCTTTGGCTCTTCGCCAAATAAATCTATAATTTCCTGGTTGGTTCCCAGTCCCAAAGCACGCAGTAATACTGTGATTGGCACTTTTCTGGTACGGTCAACACGTACATAGAAAATATCATTAGAGTCTGTTTCATACTCTAACCATGCTCCACGGTTCGGGATTACGGTACAGGAATAGAGTTCCTTACCTACTTTATCATGCGCAATGCCATAGTAAATACCAGGGGAACGAACCAACTGGCTTACGATAACACGCTCTGCTCCATTGATAACGAAGGTTCCGGTCTCTGTCATGAGAGGTAAATCGCCCATAAAAATCTCATGTTCATTAATTTCATCTGTTTCTTTGTTATACAGTCTGACTTTTACCTTCAAAGGAGCTGCATAAGTTGCGTCTCTCTGTTTACACTCCGGAATTGTATACTTCACATCATCCTCACATAATGTGAAATCCACAAATTCCAAGCTAAGATGTCCGCTATAATCCTCAATCGGAGAGATATCTGCAAACACTTCTTTCAGGCCCTCGTCTAAGAACCACTGATAAGAATCCTTCTGGACCTCAATCAGGTTTGGCATTTCCAATACCTCTTTTTGTCTTGAGTAACTCATACGTATGCCTTTTCCAGCCTTCACCGGACGTATTCTGTTTTTCTCCATTGACGTTTCACCTCTCGTTTTTTATTCTCAATCCACTAAATTTCAGCAAATTATATTCTTTGGGCTTCATTTCCTAAAAAAGGATATAGTAAAGCCACCTCACCACAATAGTGCAACGTATATGATACCACAAGTAGTTTTCTAAAGTCAAGCATTATTTTCGCACAATATGCATATATTTTTCAATATTGGGGAATAATTTTCATTCTCGCAGTGATGCAGCCTGCCATCTGCGTTTTTTTATAGCTGTCTAATATCAGAAAAAGCAGCCATGAAATGCTTTTTTCTTTGCATCCCATAGCTGCTTTTTTCTTTACCCTTTTTTCTTTATTTTTCTATTCTATTACATATTTCATTATCTATTTTATTGCTTCCGGTTCTATTTTAAGTCCACATCCAGTTCTGCAATACTTTCACCTGCACCGTTTTTATTGGTTACGGATATATGGATTGTACTCTCTCCATTATAAAGCAGCATAATCCGTTCACTCTGGCTTCCATCCTCATTCGGGGTAAACCGGCCGCCTAACCACCACATCGCATTACCTGCTTCATCGGTAATAAATATATCCGGATCATTATATGGGTCATTGTACGGTGCACCGGTAATATCCGGGAGCTGCATGTCAACGATCAAGACGGCACCGGTTTTGATCACCTGATTTACTACAACACCATTATCTTCTTTATTTACTGTGATAGTCTCATTCTTGGAAGTATCCACATGCACCGGGAAGGAGAGCTGCCAGTCTCCGCTTACTTTTGTGGTGGTCTGATATTCTCCATTTTCATCCCATGCATCGGAAAGATAGCCTTCTAATGTGTCTATGCTCCAGGTTACGGTAAAATCTTTCAAGTCCGAAATATCAATTGGATTATCATTTTCATCAGTCAAAGTTGATAAATCAATTTGTTCCATCTTCACATAGCTTCCGTCCTCTGCTTTTTCAAAAGGCTGCCCGATTGCCGACTGAATCAGAGTTTCATTGATAGAAACATTTTCCATCACCTTATCACGCTGTGGTCCCATGATCCAGTCCGATTCATTCAGTTCTGCATTGTCTGTGCTAAGGGTGGTTGTGTAGTAAAGCAGGTAACCATCGCAATACACATCCGAAACGCTTATCTTTACTCCGCTCCGGTCTGTTTCCAGTACATACTGGTCATCCGAAACCAATTCCGTGGACTCTTTTCCAATGGTAGAATAGATATCAGAAAGTTCCTTTTCATCCTTATCTCCCTGTGTTGCACCAATCAGTTTTCCGATTGTGTTGCTGTAGATGCTGTCTGCCAGTGCAGAATTAGAAAATCCCGCCACTCCCACTGCAACCGCACAGGCTGCCGCCATTCCTGCCGCAATTTTTCTTATATTTTTATTTTTCTTATTCTTTGTTTCCCTGTTCATACGTTTTACCTCCATCCGGATTCTCGTTTTATACCGTTCCTTTTCTTCGGAGGATAACTCTTCTACTTCATATTCATTCAAATCAATTTCCGCATCATTTAACATTTCATAGATTTTATCGTCTTTCATCTCTTCATGCCTCCTTCTGTTTCAAATACATGTTTCTCATTTTCCGTTTTCCTCTGGATACCCGGTTGTAAATGACATCTCTCGGAAGTCCGGTATCTTCGCTTATATGCTCTACAGATTCTTCCTCTACAAATAATTTCATAAATATTTTCCGGTCAAGGGGCTTTAAGCACAAAAGCAATTGTTCTACTTCATGGCTTAATTCCCCTTCTATCAGTTGTTCTAACATTCTGTCATTTTCCGCCGCTGTCACATCATCCATACAAAGCTGCTCCAAGTCCCGCTTATATTTCCTAAGATAGTCGATGGCTTCGTATCGGGCAATGGCTGCCGCCCAGTTTTTGAAGCTGTTCTTCTTATCATCAAAGGATGCTGCGTGTTCCCAGATAGAAAGCAGCACATCGTTCATGCATTCTTCCTGTTTCTGTGGCATGGTAAATAAGTGTTTCCGGATGACTGCCTTAAGCAATCCACCATACATATCTATGACATAAATCAATGCTTCTTCATTATGCAATTGTAATTGCTGAATATAATTCTTCTCTGTTATCTTCATTGTTATCCTGCCTTTTGCTTCATGCACCATGGTTTGCATTTTTGCAGCTACACTTATTATTACGAATCCTATAGGAGAAATCTATCATTTTCCCAAAAATATTTTTCCATTCTTTTCTCATTGCCCACCCAAACCCGGGAATCAATTTCCTGTAAAGTAAAAAACCTCCCGGCATTTCTGCCAGAAGGTCTCTTCATTGTCCATCATCCATAAAAGCTGCCAGCGCCAGCTTCTTCAGGTGGAATTCATTTTTACCGGAAGCTGTCCCAGTCTTTCTGCATAAATAAATATGTAATTAATGGGCACAATACTGCGCTGATGATACTTTTTACCACTCCAACCCCGCCAAAGATGTTGATTACGAGACCGATTGCTGCACATGCAATCATCAGATAGAATCCAACCTTCTTCTGTGCAAACAAAATCAGACCGGCACCTACGATAATAAGCACTTCTGCAATGAGGCTGACAATCAGCAGTGGCTGAATGAGCATTAACGGAATCATCATTACTCCGGAAATGATATTGATTACAAATACAATCCAGAGCCATACCTTAAGTCCTGTGTTCATAACTAATCTCCTATTCTTATATTGTTTTCAAGTTACGCTACTATTATTACATATTTTCTTTTTACGTCAATAGGTCTAAAGTCCTATAAACTACAAGAAAATCGGATCCATATTTCCATGAATCCGATTCCTATCATTTTTAATTCAGTTGTGAATCAAAAATTATTTTAATGTTACTTTAGCACCTTCAGCTTCTAATTTAGCTTTGATGTCATCAGCTGTAGCTTTGTCAGCCTGCTCTTTAACGATCTTAGGAGCGCCATCTACTAAGTCTTTAGCTTCTTTTAAGCCTAAGCCAGTAGCTTCACGAACTACTTTGATAACCTTAACTTTGTTTGGTCCAACTTCTGTTAACTCTACGTCAAACTCAGTCTTCTCTTCTGCTGCTGCTGCGTCTCCACCTGCTGCTGCAACTACAACGCCTGCTGCTGCGGATACACCGAACTCTTCTTCACAAGCTTTTACTAATTCATTTAACTCTAATACGCTTAACTCTTTGATAGCGTCAATCATCTCAGCTGTTGTTAATTTAGCCATTTTAATTTACCTCCGTTTTTGGTTTGTTTTCAATAAAATTGGTTTGCAGATTATTCTGCTGCTGGAGCTTCCTCTGCAGGGGCTTCTACTGGAGCTTCTTCTGCAGGTGCTGCCTCTTCTGCCTTAACTTCTACGTCTGCTGCGCCGCCTTTTTCAGCGATCTGATTAATAACACGAGCGAAGTTTGCAATAGGAGACTGAATACTTCCAAGGAATTTGGAAAGTAATTCTTCTCTGGATGGGATTGTAGCGATTGCTTTCATTCCATCTGCATCATAGAAGGTTCCTTCTACTACGCCGGCTTTAATCTCAAGTGCAGGAGCTGTCTTTGCAAATTTAGCAATTACTCTTGCAGGTGCTGTTGCATCTGTTGTCGAAATTGCGAATGCGTTTGGTCCTTCCAATACGTCGGAAAGGCTTTCGAAATCAGTTCCTTTGATTGCAAAATTAACTAATGTATTCTTATATACTTTATAAGCAACACCAGCTTCTCTTAACTGCTTACGCAGCTGAGTATCTTCTGCAACGGTAAGTCCACGGTAGTCAACGACTACTACTGACTGTGCATCTTTAATCTGCTCAGAAATTTCCTGTACGATAGGCTGTTTAAGTTCTACTTTTGCCACGAATCGTGCACCTCCTTCTTTATTTTTCATCTTGCGAAAGACAGGTACATTACCTTAAAAAATCCTCTCTGTGGAAGACAGAGAGGATTTGAAATCTCATTTACAAATACATAAGTATCTGCATTTCCTCGGTAGGTTCTCTACGGTTACGCCTTACGGCACCTACTGTCTTCGGCAATATGCTTTGCTATTATAGCAATTAATATCTTGGATGTCAATAACAAAAACTAAACAAGCTTCAGTGGGTTGATTTTTACACCCGGTCCCATGGTAGGAGCTACAGAAACGCTCTTCATGTACTGACCTTTTAATGTAGCCGGTTTTGCTTTGTTTACGGCATCAATAAGAGTCTGGAAGTTGTCCGCTAATTGTTCTTCACTAAAGGATGCTTTTCCAATTGGCACATGGATAATATTTGCTTTGTCTAACCTATACTCGATTTTTCCGGCTTTGATATCGTTTACTGCCTTGGTAACGTCCATAGTAACAGTTCCAGCTTTTGGGTTTGGCATTAAGCCCTTCGGTCCAAGTACACGACCAAGACGTCCAACAACGCCCATCATATCAGGAGTTGCAACAACAACGTCGAAGTCAAGCCATCCTTCGTTCTGGATCTTTGGAATTAATTCCTCTCCACCAACGAAATCAGCACCTGCTGCCTGAGCCTCGTCTAATTTGGTTCCCTTTGCGAATACTAATACTTTTACAGCTTTACCAGTTCCGTGTGGTAATACAACTGCACCACGGATCTGCTGATCTGCGTGACGTCCGTCACATCCGGTACGAATGTGAACTTCGATAGTCTCATCAAATTTTGCAACGGCTGCTTTCTTTGCAAGTCCGATTGCTTCTGCCGGATCATATAAAGTTGCTCTATCAATTGATTTTGCAGCTTCTAAATATTTCTTTCCTCTTTTCATTCTAAATAACCTCCTGTGGTATTATCGGGAGTGGTACCCTCCCACGTTTCCATTTAGTCCTCTACTTCGATTCCCATACTTCTTGCTGTTCCTGCGATCATGCTCATTGCAGCTTCAACAGATGCAGCATTTAAGTCTGGCATTTTCAGCTCAGCGATTTCCTGAAGCTTAGCTTTAGAAATCTTTGCAACTTTTGTCTTGTTCGGAGTTGCAGATGCACTCTTTAAGTTGCAGGCCTTTTTCAGCAGTACTGCTGCTGGAGGAGTTTTTGTAATGAAGCTGAAGCTTCTGTCTGCGTAAACAGTGATAACTACAGGAACGATTGTATCTCCCATATCTGCTGTTTTTGCATTAAACTGTTTTGTGAATTCCACAATATTCACACCATGCTGACCTAAAGCAGGTCCAACAGGTGGTGCCGGAGTTGCTTTGCCGGCAGGAATCTGCAATTTGATATATCCTTCTACTTTCTTTGCCATTTGAGGTTGCCTCCTTTAATTCATCTTCTTTACATCTGAAAAACTAATCTCGACCGGAGTCTCCCGGCCAAATAAATCCACATTAATCGTACAAATCTGTTTTCCGTGATCCATACGCTGGATAACACCGATGGTGTCCTTCCACACACCACCGATTACAACGACGGTATCGCCTTCATCGAAATCTACGACAATGTTGTCTGACTTGATTCCCAGTGGTCTCATTTCAGCGTCAGTGAGTGGTACCGGCTTAGATCCCGGTCCAACAAATCCGGTTACGCCTCTGGTATTTCTTACCACATACCAGGTATCATCATTCATGACCATATTGATAAGTACATATCCCGGGAACATTTTCTTCTGAACCTGCTTTTTCGCACCGTTCTTAAGCTCGACAACATCCTGCATCGGTACTCTGACTTCGAGTATCTGCTCTTCTAAATGCCGGTTCTCGATTGCCTTATCGATGTTCGCTTTGACCTTATTCTCATAACCTGAATAGGTATGAACTACATACCAGTGTGCCTCTGCCATAATCACCTATGCCTCCATTATAAATTCACTAGAAAATTCACACCATACTGGATGATTGTATCCAGAAGTGTAATTATCAGACCAAGTACAACTGACACAATAACAACTGCTGTTGTCTGACGGGCAAGTGATTCTTTTGTAGGCCAAATGATTTTTTTGAATTCAGCCTTAAGACCGGCGAACCAGCTCTCTTTTACTGCTGTGTTCTTGTTTTCGGTTTCTCCCATTTTGTCACTTCCTTTTCTTTTTGCTCATTGTCACGCATTCACAAATTATTTTGTTTCTTTGTGTAATGTATGAGTCTTGCAGAATCTACAATACTTCTTTGTCTCCATTCTGTCTGGATGAGCTTTCTTGTCTTTTGTCATGTTGTAATTACGCTGCTTGCATTCTGTGCATGCTAATGTAATCTTTGTGCGCACAACTTCCACCTCCATTACTTTCTTTGTGTTTTCTATGCCTATTTTTAGGCATAAAAAAAAGACTTACTTCCAAGCTAGTCTATGATAGCACAAACCACATGGAGCGTCAACTCTTTTTTCATATTCCCTGTAAACTTGTAATCCAGTACATATATTACCACAAAATCTAGCGTTTTTGCAACATTTTTTGTATATCTTGTAGATGACTTTTTCTTATTTTTATGTTATATTAGATATGTATAAATGGATTTTACTATACCCCGGCATCAAGAAGATGCACATTTCATGGAAGAAAGGAGGGGGTTATTTATGGCATCTGCTATTCTTGATAATATGTATAACTATTATCTTACAACTTATGGCAAGTCTACCGTTTCCCGGTATGATTCCCACAAGAAGAGTGAGTTGCGCTCTGTTTACAATAATATTGTAAAAATCAATAAAGAATCCCCTCTTTACAAAATAAAAGATTCTGCTGATGCACAGAAGTTTGCTATCGATATCAAAGAGCATGCCCGTGATTTAAAAAATGTCATTGCTTCTTTATCCACCGGTGACAGTCTTGCAGAGGCTTTTCAGAAAAAAATTGCCGTCTCTGACCAGAATGATATCGTTGATGCAGATTATGTTGGAAACGGAGATTCCGGCGAGAATACCAACAGCTTTCAGATGGAAATTAAGAAGCTTGCTTCTCCGCAGTTAAACTACGGTAATTACTTAAAGGATGACCAGCTTGCTTTTAAACCAGGCAGTTATTCCTTTGATCTGAATACCAGCAGTGCTTCCTATGAGTTCCAGTTCAATGTAAATCCGGATGATACCAACCGGAGTGTCCAGGATAAGCTGGCAAAGCTTTTCAATACTGCCAGCATTGGCATTCATGCAGATGTTAAAGAAGATGACTCCGGCCACAGTGCCCTGGTCTTAACTTCCAGACAGACCGGTCTTAAGGATGACGAAGATTTTCTGTTCCAGATTCTGCCTGGAACTTCCAACGAATCCATACAGGCAATGGATAAGCTTGGTATTAACAAGGTTACGGATGCAGCTTCCAATTCCGTTTTTCTGTTAAACGGTACGGAACACAGTTCCTATTCCAATACGTTTACCATCAACAATACTTTTGAAGTACACCTGAAAGCAGTCAGCCCGGAAGGCAGACCTGCTACCCTTGGTTTTAAAGCAAATGTGGATGCCGTTGCCGATAATATTCAGGAACTGGTGGATTCCTATAATTCCATGGTGGATACCGCGAATGAATACCGCGAGTCGCAGCCGACCAGCCAGAAGCTGCTTTCTGATATGAGCGGTGTTGCACAGCATTTTAAAAATGATTTTGAAGCCATCGGACTTATTATAAATTCTGATTCTACTATTTCCGTTGACCGGGATTTACTGGCGGACGCTGTCGAATCGGATGATGCCGCCGAGAGTTTCCATGTATTAAACCGCTTTAAGAATGCTTTAAGCGTAAAAGCCAACCAGGCTTCCTTAAATCCGATGCAGTACGTGGACAAAGTAATTGTTGCTTACAAGAACCCGGGCAAGAATTTTGCCACACCTTATATTACATCTATGTACTCTGGTTTGATGCTGGATAAATATTTATAAGACCTGACTTTTACATGTGGGAAAAATCAGGTCTTATTTTTTTGCTGCCGGTGGCAGGTTATGTTCTTTATTTTGCGAAGCTGGTGCTTTGTGTATCTCTTCTACTCCTCCCCAATCTTTTCCAATATAAACTTCAGACGTTTCCGATAGCTGCAGCAGTTCTTCACTTTCTCATAACCGTTCTTTGCTATCTGCTGCCTTTCTTCCTCATGGGTAAGATAATAGCTGCACTTTTCTACCAGTTCTGCTTCGGATTCAAAGCAAGCCAAATCTTTTCCAATTTCAAAATAATCCGGTAATTCTGCCTGATAATTGGTCAGCAGGAATCCACCTGCACCAAGTACATCAAAAATCCGTAGAGGCAGCCCGCTCTTGATATTCGGAATCGTAAAATTAAGATTGATTTTCGAATAGCGGAATACCTTCGGCATCTCCGACCAATAATCTACTGAGCCGCAATTCTTTACCCGAAACAAAGTATCTCCGCCTGTATTTGCATAAAGGTTTACCGGGAATTTAGCCACCAGTGCCAGCAATGCACGCTGTCTCTGCAAAGAAGCACTTTTAAATCCAAGCACCGTTGTTGCAAATACCAGCCCCAGATCAGAAAAAGAATCCTTCGATTTCTTCAGTTCAAAATATTCCGATACACGCTCTAAGATATCCGCAGTCAACATCGGTTCGATTATATTGCCGCCGCTGATATTAAGCTGCGCTTCCATGACAGCATCAAAATAACCCCGCAAATATTCCGGGAATCTTGTTTCCAGTTCGTCGTAGCTGTTCTTCTCATATAAATTTCCTACAAAAGAAATCCCGCCTGCAAAATCCCGCACCGAATGTTTTGAGGCATTCCCACTATCTGTTTCTGCCAACTGCATTTTATCCATAGTATCCTGTGCAAATAGCTCATCCAGCCGGTCCGTATCCACTGCCAGCGGCAGATGCCAGATATGTTTTACGCCCATTCCCTTGAATTCCAGATAATTGGTCTTATCAAAGAGAAAGAAATAATTGCAGTCCAAGAATACATTCTTGTGATACATGCTAAGCAGCGGGCTGTCACAGCTCCAGGATACATACTTTATCCCCATCTGCTGGCATACTCCGGAAATCACTGCAAAATAATTCACCGTAAAGACAAAGTCATAGTTTTTCTGCTGCAAGATACCATGCAAACGTGCCGCAAACACTTCATCCTCATCATAGCTTTCCAGTTCCTGCTCAATTACATCCACCTGATGTCCCATGGATTGGAATGTCGCAATAATGTCTATGTAGTTGTAGGAATTCCAGCGGTAAACCAAAATATTCATGGGGTGGCTCCTTTTATTTTCATTGCCTTTTTATTTATAATTAGTATATAACATTTTTTCTTCTTGTCCAAATCTTTTTGCTATGTTAAAATGTGAAAAAGCATATATTATACAATCTATATGGCACTTTCTATAGTTCAAATCCGGTTCTGCATAGAACCCCGCATTTCTGTATCTATCTATGCTTTTGATTCACTATTTAACTAAAAAGCAGGAGCGATACAGTATGGAAATAACTGCCATTATTCGATGGCAGATAATCTTTTGCCACTGGATATGATATTTATTTTCTATCACTGCTTATCCTCCTGCCACACACAAGGAGGACTTGCCTATGGCAGGAAAAGCACATGAAGTAAACGAAACAACGAAACGCACACCGGTGGCGAACCGCAAATTTAAGGACACTGTTTTCCGGATGCTGTTTTCGGATAAGGAAGCACTATTATCCCTTTACAATGCAATTAATAACAGTCATTACACGGATTCCGGTGCCCTTGAAATTGTAACCCTGGAAAATGCCATTTACATGGGAATGAAGAACGATCTGGCTTTTATTCTGGACATGAATCTCTATCTATACGAGCATCAGTCCACAATGAATCCAAATATTCCGCTTCGGGATTTATTCTACATCGCAGTGGAATACCAGAAGCTTGTGGATAAGAAATCCCTGTATTCTTCTGCACTACAAAAAATTCCAAATCCCCATTTTATTGTATTTTATAATGGAAGTACACCGATAGATGACTGCTATACCAGCCGTTTGTCAGATGCTTTTTATCATGTAACTGACAATCCATCGTTAGAACTTATTGTTACTACATTCAATGTAAACGCAGGACACAACACCGAGTTAATGTCCCATTGCCAGATATTAAAGGAATATTCCATTTATGTTGCAAAGGTTCGTTCCTTTGCAGAACAGATGCCTTTGGATGATGCCGTGCAAAAGGCTGTCACCGAATGCATTCAGGAAAATATTCTGGCAGATTTTCTTAGGAAGAATCAGGCGGAGGTAATTGCTATGAGTATTTTTGAATATGATAAAGTTGAAGAAGAGAAAAAACTGAGAAAAGCTGAATTTGACGCCGGTGTTGAACAGGGATTTAAACAGGGTGTTGAACAGGGGATTGAACAAGGATTAAAACAAGGTGTTGAACAGGGGATTAACCTTGGGCAGAAACAGGCTTCAACCGATACCGCCCTTCGTCTTTTGAAAACAGGAAAGTTTGATGCAAAGGAAATCGCAGAACTTTGTCATCTTTCGATAGATGAAGTAAATCAATTAAATAATCAGAAGGGATAATAAACAGCTCCTGCGTTACACAGGAGCTGCATTTTATGATATGCCTTCCAATGAGTCTACCGGTGAAATATTTTTTCAACGATTTTTTCTTCTGTCAACGAATTTTCAGCCATGAGTTCAGCCGGCTCATATGTCCTTGGTATATCCATGGAAAATCCAAAATTATAAACCTTAATATCTTTGTCCGAATAATACTGCGCAATTTTTGAACCGAAACCACCGCTTAGTATTCCATCTTCTATGGTTACAACAATCTTGTGATTCTCAAGTACCCAGTCAAGTCTGTTCTCATCCAGGCCTGTAATAAATCTTGGATTTATAATTGTCGGCTGTATATTCTTTGTTTCTTTTATCAATGCCGCCGTCTTAACACCCAGCTCATAAAATCCGCCAAGTGCAAGGATACATACATCCTGCCCTTTTTGCATAACCATATAGGACACTTTATCATACTCTTCTGCCACATCATAATCGCTGTGCTTAACTCCGGTCCATGGCACTCTTATGGCTACCGGCTTCTCCTTCTGGTCGATGCTCCAATCCAGCATAGCAAGATATTCTTCCTTATTCACAGGTGCCAAATAAGTTAAATTCGGAATATTGGCAAGTAATGGAATATCCAAAATTCCAATATGTGTGTCATTGTGGTGTCCGAAAACAGACGCATGGGTTACAATCATCGTTGCCGGTATGTGATTGATACACATTTCCTGTTCAATCTGGTCATATGCTCTTTGGATAAAAGTACCATTCGTTGCAAATACCGGTTTACAGCCTCTTTTTGCCATTCCCACCGCCATTGTAACCGCATTCTGCTCTGCAATTCCTACATCGATATATTGTTTTCCCGCAAGTTCTCTTCTTGTTTTATCAAAGCCAATACATATGGGAGTGGATGCTGCTATTACTGCAACTTCCGGATCGTTTTGGATTCTGTTCAGTAAATGTTCTCCGACAATATTTCCATAGTTTTCGCCTATTCCGGCATTCTTATTTTTTCCGGTCTCTTTGTCAAAAGGTCTTGCCCAATGCCAGTTTTCACTATTTTCTTCCGCCGGCTTATAGCCTTTTCCCTTTTGGGTGCAAACGTGGACAACCACAGGAACTTTGGTGTCTTTTACGCTTTCCAATTCTTTTATAACGGATTCCAGGTCATTTCCGTTTTCAATCAGATGATATTCAAATCCCAAGGCTTTAAAGAAATTATCTTTCTGCTTTCCAGCGGATTCTTTCAACTGTTTTAAGTGCCGTCCCAACGCTCCGTGGTTTTCCGGAATAGACATTTCATTATCATTAATTACCACAATCAGGCTACTGTTGATTTCCGCTGCACAATTAAGTGCTTCAAATGCTTCTCCGCCATCCAACGAAGCATCTCCTATAACGGCAATCACATTTTCCGAATCGTGTTTTAAATCTCTTGCTTTTGCCAGTCCACACGCAAGACTAATAGAAGTAGAAGTATGTCCAAGGGCAAATAAATCATACTCGCTTTCTTTTGGATTACTGAATCCTGTGACATCTTTATAATTTTCTTTTTTAATAAAAGCGGCTTTTCTTCCGGTAAGCATTTTATGGCAGTAGGTCTGATGGGAAACATCAAACACAAGCTTATCCTTTGGTGCATCAAAAACATAATGAAGGGCTATGGTCAGCTCTACAATGCCAAGGTTGGAAGCAAGATGTCCGCCACAATCACTCACCTTATTTATGATTGCTTCTCTTAATTCTTGTGCCAAAACTTCTAATTCGTTTATGTTATATTTTTTTATATCTTCCGGAGTATTTATCTTTTCAATATACACAGGCAAATCCTTTCTTTACTTTTCTCCCCAGGAAAAATTCCATCTCTTCAGGTCGATTTCATAAATCCTGTACAAGTCTGTAATCGGTTTCCATCCCAGTTTTGATATTTTCTCTGTATCCTGAAGAATTTCCAAATGAGGCAGATATCCTGTCTCACTTTCCGAGCTTATGTCAAATTCTATATGCACTTTATCATTAAATTTTGCAAATATCTTTTCTGCAAACTCTTTTACTGTTAAAAATGTGTTCGGGTTGGTAAGATTATAAACCTCTCCTTTTTCACCTTCAAACAAGGTTTTAAAAATTCCGGAAACCGCATCTAATGTATAAATGATACTCTTCTTGCTTTTTCCTTCAGACCTCATAATCAGATTTTTATTTTCCATGATGCACCTTGTTATTTCATTATAGATGCGCAGTTCATTGTATGGCTGGTAAAGTCCCTGAATTGCAGAAATTCTGACAATTTTCGCATTGCAGCCATATTCTTTGCAATAAGAATAGGTTAAAAATTCTGCTCCTTTTTTCCCCAGAGGATAACCACTTCGAATATTCAGGCTGTCAACCGCTCCGACCTTTTTTTCATCAATTGCTTCCTTACTGTTGTATGCACCATACACTTCTACTGACGAAAGCAGTATAAAGGACGCTTTCTTCTTCTCACACAGTTCCAGCATATGTGCTGTTCCATCCACAATAACCTTATAGGTCTCAACCGGGTATTTTAGAAAAAAATCTCTTTCTGTCGGGGAAGCCGCATGAATGATATAATCTACCTTCTCTTCTCCAATGGCTTCTTCCTCTTTTCCAAACTCACACATCATTACATTTTCAGAGCCATCCATATAATCCGGAATGTGTTTTGGATTACGGGTAGATGCAAATATTTTTGCATTCATCTGATATCTGCTATTCAGGTATAAAATCCACTTTACCATAGCCTGTCCGGTCATTCCGTTGCTTCCGGTTATCAGAAAGGTTTTATCTTTCATATATTTTGAAAAATCAAATGCCTCTATGTATCTTTTATACTCCTGTTCTTCCAGTAAACTTAATACCATTTAATTCTCCTCACCTTCGGCATTGTTGATATAATAAAGCAGTGCACGGAACAATGCGATATCATCCTTGGTTGTAATTTTAATATTGTTATTTGTTCCTTTGGAAAAATAAATCTCTACGCCATAGTTCATCGCAAGAATATTGGCATAAACAAAGTCTTCCCGATTGTCCTTGTCTGCTTTTTCGTAGAGTGATTTTATCAGTCCGTAGTTGTAGCATTGCGGTGTCTGAACTCTTACGATTCGGTTACGGTCTATCTGTTCTTTGCCTGATGTCCGGTTTTCTGTCAGGACAACCGTTTCGTAACAGGAGACAGCACTGCAGGCATTTCCATTGGCTTTTGCTTTTTCAATCAAATCATCGATAATATCCTGATATACAATTGGTCTGGCCGCATCATGGATAATTACATAGTCATCCTCCGACAATCTGTTTTTCAAAAAATAGACTCCGTTTCTGGTGGAGATATGTCCTGTTTCTCCTCCCGGAACAACATCCGTCACTTTATCAAGATGATATTTCTTTACAATTTCTTTCGTATACTCAATCCATTTTTCCAGGCAGACAATTATAATATGATCAATATTCGGATTTTCCTGAAAATTTTTTATCGTATGTACAATAATCGGACAGCCATCTATCTCTATGAACTGTTTTGGTACCGCCGACTTTAATCTGCTGCCGATTCCTCCGGCAAGTATAATCACATCTGTCATTTTCCCCTCCATATACATATTCAAACAATACTTATCTGCATTTATCCTTATTCCGCAAAGCTGTAATTGTATTTATCCTCTGTCATATCTTTGGCAACTTTCTCCCAGTCATATTCCAATGCAACCGCCTTTGCACTCTCTCTGTTCTTCTCCTGCAAATCACCCGACAATATGAGGCTTATGTTATCGATTACCTCTGACGTTGATTTACTTGCGAAAATAGCTTCACATTCCGGTAAATTCTCTATCTCTGATGCTACCACATTCTTTCCGCAGGCAAGATACTGGAACAGTTCTACCGGAACAGTCTTCTTATGACCTCCAAAGATTGGAAGAATTGCAACATCAAATGAGCTGATAATCTCAGGTAATTTGTCATATTCCGCTTCGATATAGGTAAGATTGTCAAAACCACCAAGCCATGCCGGATAATCTCCTATGATCGTTCCTGCAAATATAACCTCGCAATCGGAAAACTCCTCGCAGATACACTGAACCATCGAAAAATATATCCGGTTATCAATCGTTCCCGCAAAACCGATTCTCTTCTTTTTATTCTCAGTGGCTGTGCTTTCCACACAGAACTTTTCGTAATCCACACCGCCCATAATATGTGCAATATTCACCTTCGAATTATTTTTCATTTCCTCGAATAATTCAATATCCACAATCCGGTATGAATTTTTTGCACTCACGCTTCTGAATTCCGGCGGTATTTCCGAAGTAATATAATATACTTTTTCTGCGCTGTTGATTTCATCCAGAAGCTTTTCTTTATCGTCATATGTTTTTCTGCTGTCGATAAGATAATACTTACTACTGTCAACATATTTTGCAATCTGTTCCGTAACGGTTGGCGGCACGGTCTTTGGATCACTCTGATAAGGAACATACTCATCATTCAGCTTTTTAAAGCTCATAATCTGCTGAAAACAGCGTTCTGCTGAACCATCATCGGTATAATCAAATCTGTTCAGAAGAACATTATTTCTTAAATCAATATACTTATCCGGATTTACAAATGCCTCATCCAATGCACGCAGAAGGTTTTTAAAATCATATACTTTCTCGCCCGGCATATAAAGAGAAATATTATGGAATACAAATCCCTTTGAATTTTTATACTCTTCAAAATCCGGAAGAAGATATACCACCGGCCGGTTCAGTAAAAGATAATCATATACAATGGAGGAATAATCACTTACCATAACATCAAAGCTGTTTAATAATTCATCATATCTGACATCCTTTTTTAACAACATTTCATCCGTCAGCTCGTAACAATGCTCCGACATCACAAAATTCCTGCCTAAGAATGCTGTCTGCTCAATCGGATGAAGCTTATATACAAGTGCCGCATGATTGCGGGTTAAAAATTCATCCAAAGCCTGATTATCAAAATCATCCAGTCGGAAAATGTTGTCAGAAAAAATCTTTCCGGCATGGCAGCTCATGTTGGAACGATAGGATGGTGCAAAAAAGATGAGATGTTCATATCGCGATATCTTTTCTCCCAACACTTTTTTTAATATCCCTTTTCCATCTGACTTTTTCACGCAGTCCAGGCGGGGCTGCCCTGTAACATAAATTTTTCGTAAGTCAAAGTTTAGCATTGCCGCAAGCTTAAACCGGTCATCCAGGCTGTGCACACACATAAGGTCAACTTTTCCAAAATAATTTTTCAGTTTTATCAGATGACGTGGATTTAAATTATGGTCATAATAATCATGGGCTTTTACGCCACTTCCATGCCACACATTCACAAGCAACTGGTCTTCTCTTTTATTTATGTTAAGAAATGTATACGAATTGGCAATGAGGACATTTGCTTTCTCTATTATTTTATTAGCCTCTACCGTATCATAAACAGCACATCTTATTCCACGTTCTTTCAATATTTCATAATATGCCGGTTTCTTTATAATCCAGGCTGTTTCAAAGTCTGTGTGCTGTTTAACATATTTCCATAACGCATGACAATTACATGCGAAATCCGGCTGTGACATAAATACCATTAACATTTTTAATCCTCCACCCATGCATATAAAACAGTATCTAAATGGTTATTCTGATGGTGTCTTACTGCAAATTTATACTCACTTGAAAACTCATGGATTAATTCATAAATTCTCCAATAATCACTCGGATTGTGATATATGGATATAGCTAATCTTGGTTTATCTTTCTTTATGGTTTTCTCCGCACCCTTTAATGCATCATACTCTGCACCTTCAATATCCATCTTTATCAGGGTAACTTTTTCATCCTCCGGTATAAAACCATCGATTGTTCTTGTTTCAACTTCAATTGTTTTAATCGGTGCTAATTTTTCATTATACTGCACCGTCAAACGGCTGTCCGGTAAATAACCGCTGTCCGGATTTCCAATATCATTAAAAATAATTTTATCCGTTTTATCGGACACTGCATAAGGCGCAACAACCAGTTCTCCCGACCAGCCTTCTTTTTTCAGAGTCTGTCCCATTTCCTTTATCTTTAAAATATTATCTTCAAAGCATTCAAAAGAATATATTTTTTTAACTTTATTGCCAAAAGCCAAGACAAATTTCTCCACACTATCTCCAATATAACCGCCGCAATCAACAATGATTTCATTCCCGCTTACATTCTTATACATATCCTGATAAAGGTATTGCGGGTCTATTCTTGTTTTTAATTTATTATATTCTCCGGTTGCACCGATTATCCTGCGTCTTACCACTTCCCGATATATTTTCTTCGACCGGTCATCATACAGTGCTGCTTCCATTTTTCTGATTTTATCATAGTTATTATAAAGTTCATTGGAAAAAAATCCAAAAAACTTATCCGCAATAACATTGAGATAAAAAATATTAAAAGTATCAACTTCTTTGACTGCATTTGTAACGGAATACACACCACCGGTGCGGGCAGTTACAAGAATTATATGTGTGTCCGGACTAAGTGCATAAAGATGTTCATATGAATAAATCGGCAAGCCTTCATACCGCAAGCCACAACGTTCTGCATCACCATCAATAATACACTCAATGTTGTCAAAAAGAGACACTGCTTTTTTCACATTCTCATTGACCAGTCCTACCAGCACAATCTTTCTATTTTCAGACATTCTGTTAAAATTTTCAATTGTCTGTTTACTGATTCCCTCTATCATTTTCCCTTCCTCTTTATATTATTCTAACAAACCGGCATCAAAAACATCTGTTTTAAAGAAAAGGAAATCCTTTCCTGCTCCAATTCCTCTATACCTTGAGGTATATCCCAGTTCATATAATTTCATATAAAGTTTTCTTGACTCTTCCTTATTGAAGTCCATTTCCAAAAGGATTACATCGATATCATACCGGTTAAAGTCAATTGCATTCACAATACGCGCACCCATGCCTTCCACATCAACCGACATAAAATCAATATGTCCGTCCTTAAAATTCTCTTCCAGAATGTCACCAATGTACTTCATTGGAATCTTTATCTCCTGAACTTCCAGCCCTCTGCCTTCATATGTATCAGCCACTTCCTTTACAAAGGTATTATATCCGGCATGCTTGGTCTTATAATAAGTCCATTCTTCCTCACTTCTTACATCAGAGCAGCCACACATAATCGCATTATCTCTCGGACGGTTCCTCTTAATCTCATCCACAAAATCAGGATTTGCTTCTACCAGCACACCATTTGAGCCAGCACGATAAAACATATATGAATTGTTGTAAAGAAGCCATGTATTAGAACCAATATCCAAATATCTTATTTTTGAAATATCTCTTCCAATGCTGTCAAACAAAGTTTTTACTTTCTTATCCATTCCATTCTGTGAAAAATAATCTGCTGAAACATTTAACAGCTTCTCTGCCAATGGTCTTATATGAATAATCTGCTCTCTCTTTAAACCCAATTCCATTAAATTATTTGTAATATTATCGAACCGGTATGGATATATGCAAGAAACCAATACTACTGCATTATCTGGAAATGGTACTACGCTTTCAGCCAGTTCATATTTATGTCCTGAGTACTCATAACCGATAAATCTAAGATCCTGATGAATCAGTGTTATATCAAGTTCATCCTCAAAATTTAAAATACCACCACATATCTGCAGTTCATGACCATAGATATATATTTTTAAATTTTCCGCATTCTGTTTGAAGTTTTCCTTTAAATATTCTCTGAAAATCTCTTTTACTTTGTTTTTTGTATCACTCATATTCTATCCTCGCCTTTCTTTATTTAGCATATCTTTTACTTGTAACATAATTTTATTTCCGGTTGTTCCGTCAATGCTGTCTACTATCTTCGAAAGAAATTCAAACCGTTTCTCCTTATAGCTGGTCAGCAAATCAATATTATCTAAAAACAAATCCAGAAAATTTTCATATCGTTCCGAGAAAAACATACTTCTCTCTGTCTGCTTAAGCAGCATCTCTATCGTAGCCTGCTGGCTGCTGATATTGTCCGGATATTTATATGCCGTTATTAAAATCGGTTTTCCAGTTACTGCATAGATTGGTGCCAGCGAACCACCTGAACCAAAATAGCAGTCCGAAAAATAAATTGCCTCATATGCTTCCGAATTCGTATCGATTACTCCCAAGCCATCCTTCACAAAATCTGACCTGATTTCATAATAGACATCTCTGATTTCCGGCTTCATGGATTTTAAGGTTGCCTCCGTCAAAGGATGCTCTCTCCATATTACAAACACATCTCCCCGACGCTTAAATATGTCAAATATTCTTCTTAAATTATCAATAAATTTATCTTTATTATTCAATATCAGGCTGACATTGGTATTCATAAATACTTTCTTTTTATTTACAGACATTTCTTTCCAGATATCCGGAACAGGAATTCCGTCTTTGCATATTTCACAGATTTTATCAATCTTTGGTGAACCTACTGCAAATACCTTTTCTAACACCTTTTCATTACCGACTATTTTCGCCTGATTCACATATGCTTCTTTTACTTCTTCATTTTGTACAAATATGCTGTCCACATTTTCCAGTGCAAAAGTATCGATTAAGTGCGTCTGCGGTTCTTTTGGAAATAAAAAATATGGTATGTATATCAATAAGTTCGTGTAATTTTTTAATATATTAGAATAAAATTTCGGCTCCACGCTTGTAACCAGATTGCCCAGGTCATACGGATTATGTATAAAAATTGCATCCGGCATCCGTTCCGCAAAATTATAATCCTCATAATGTGTTATCGGTACATCAGCAGGGAACAGTTTTCCCTCATAATGGTATTCGCCAAAGGTTCGGTCCGGATTTCTGTCATAATAAGGAATCGGCACCACATATGTATCAAAATCATCATCTTCAAAAGCCCGTTTCCATATACTTTCCAACGAATCCCACATGGACACTTTATATGGCAGAAATACAATTTCCCATTTGCCTTTTATATCATCCCTTACACTATCTTCTATGACATGAAGCTGTGCATTTAAGTTTTCTTTTATCTTCTCATATATTCCATTTGAAATATTTACAGAGGTCGTATAAAGCAATTCACAATACGCTTCTAAATATTTCACCGTGATAAAATTCTCACCTTCTGACTGCTCAATGCTTTCTCCGATATGTATTGCTGCATTCTGGCAATCCTCTAAAAGTGCACAAACACTCTGATTATCTTTTTCCTTTATCAGTGTTTCCACATTGCTGTGTGCTTCATAGAGAGTCTGTATTAATTCAAGTATATTTTCTTTTATATTATTTCTCATATGCCCTGATTCTCGCCTGTGCTTTTGCATAATCTCCACATTTCCGATAATATTCCAATGCCTGTCCGATGTCTCCGAGGCACTCCCGGATTACACCTGCATTGTAATATGCCAGATAAGAATTTGTTCCTGTCATCCGTGCACTCTTATACTCCGTTGCCTTTAAGAACTCCGCTACTGCTTCTTCGTAACGCTCATTATTCATATAGATGAGTCCCATCAGAAACTTGAAATCCGCACAGTCTCCAAACTCTTCATAAATCCCCTGAAACTGCAATGCCGTTTCAACCCGCCCGGTATTCAAAAGTGCGTATCCATAGCTTTCTACCATGTCAATTACATATTCCAGCTTTGGATTCAAGTCATAGCCCAATGCTTTTTCAAAATACCGGATTGCTTCTTCATAATCCTCTGCCATATAATAGCTTTTTCCAATCTGATACATGAAATAAGTATCATCCGGATGGTTCTCCAACTCTTTTAACAATAACTTCAGATTACGTTCTGCTTTTTTCCTCCGCTCCTCTTCGGTGCCTTCATAACCATCATGCAAGATAACAACCGGAGCAAGGTAGGTTTCATACTCTTCTTTATTTTTTGCTGTAACCTGTTCGTGGATACTGCCCGAATATTCATATTGCTGTCTGGAGAATATCCGGTTAATCCGTTCTATGTATTCTGTTTCCTGCTCTCCTACGGAAATGCGGTTAATTCTTTTGATTCGCCCTACCATAGAAGGATGCTGCTTTAACAAATTTTCCAGCTCGCCTGTATCTATTTCCTGTAAATATTCATCACTGTCTATCATCATAACAATGTCATTGGACGCCTGAGTCAATGCATAATTCCGTGCTGCGGAGAAATCATTGCACCAACTGAAATAACATACTTTATCTGCATATTTTTTCGCCATGACAACCGTATCATCCGTAGAACCGGTATCTACTACAACAATTTCAAAGCCATACCCCATCAGTTGTTTCAGGCACTTTTTCAATTTTTCTGATTCATTTTTCGTGATGATACATACAGAAATTTTTCTCATGTTATAAATCCTCAAGTATTACTTTCATCCGTTCTTCAAATCGAAAATCTTCTTTTACCCGCTGTAAACCTCTGGCTGCAATCTCTTTTCGTTCTTCCTCATGCTGCAAATAGTAATTCACCAGATAATAAAGCTCTTCTATATCTCCATAAGTGATGATTTCTTCTCCCAGCCGGAAGTACTCTGCCAACTCTTCCTGAAAGTTTGAAATCACAAATCCGCCACTGGCAAGAATATCAAGTATACGCAGTGGAATTCCTGTCCGGATTGTTTTCAGCGAAATATTAAGATTCACTTTAGAGCATTTAAATACTTTTGGCATCTGGGTATAATAATCGATATAATTCTTCTTTCTTATCTTTGGTATGGCTACATTCTGTTCTCCGGAATAGAGTGCTACATCAAAATGATTGGAAAGAAGCGTTAATATTTCCTGCCGCTCTCTTCGTGTAATCTCACTGGCCAGCAAAAATTCAATTTCACGATGATTTACCGTAATCTTTCCATTCCACTGCTTCTGATAAACTGCATTCATTCTCTCTATCAAATCATCCGTTATAAAATCCGGCAGGAAATAGCCGCCATATACTTTTTTCTGAGCCGCAATCACACCTTCCAAATATCCTCTGTCATACTCTTTCAAAGGTGCCATATACTGTGGATAGACAGTCTGATATAATTTTCCTACCAGTGAAATCTCTGCTCCATATTCCTTTTTATCGACTTCTGTAACTGCAACCGGATAAAATGTTTCCACATCTGCTGCCAGTGGCAAATAGCCGGCATTGATTCCCTGTCTTTGATATTCTTCTGCCTGTCCACGGTCAAAAAAATACACTTTTGTATAGGAATTCTTCAGTGCCTGTACATTGCGGATATGAATCGGAGAATCATAGACCCACGCACGATAAGGCAGTTTATGATTCTGGCATACATCAGAAATAACCGGATTAAAATTTACAGAAATCACTGCATCATACACCTGCTGCGAAATCCTCTTTTCCAACTGCTCTGCAAACCAATCATCCGATTCCCAGTCATTCATCTGATAAAAGAAGGTATCATAAGCAATATTCAATCTGTGTAACGCACGTTCCATTCCTTTTCCCATAAAAGAATGCCATTGCCAGAATAATATTTTCATCGTTCTCTCCTGCTTTGCAACGAAAAACACTGATACCTTTTGATATCAGTAGTTTTTTAATTCATCTTAACTTTGGCTACTTCTTCCAGTTTTTCAAAGAATGGTATCATGTCCTTCTCAAAGACTTCTGCAAGCTTCTCATCATCTTTTTCCTGATATATTTTGCTGAAATTTACAAACAGAGCATTTGCTGCCTGCTTATCAATAAGCTGCTCGATTTCATTGAGATAGTCCATTGTTCCATTTAAGACCTGAATTTCCCAGTTCATACCTTTGATAATGCTCAAAAGATATTCATCGGTATCCGGCTGACGATTTCCATGCAATTCTTCCATTACATTTCTCATAGATTTTAATAATTTCGGGCTGTACTCCGTCAATACTTTTAACGCTTCTTTTTCTTCTCTTCTATTATCTTCCATGATATTTTCACCCTGGCACATCCTGTGCCGCCTTTCTATAGAATGTATATCGGTTCATTCCTTCATTTTCACAAGAGTATTTTCACTTTTCACTGCATTTTCTTTCCTGGGCATCTATTTCATCAATAAATGCAAGAAGCTTTTTTGCGCTCTGCTCCCAGGTATAATTTTCCTTTGCTTTCCTATAAGCATTCTCTGCAATCATCTGCAGGTTATCTCTTCCTGCCCCTTTCAGATAATCCGCAAGCAGTTCCGGAATCTTATAAAGTTCATTCAACCGGTACATGAGAATATCTTTCCCATCTGTAAACTGCTCTTTCAGATAAGTGCTTTCATCGGTAAGCACCACGCTATGCTGTAACATGCTGTTTGCAATCCGCTCCGTAAATCCATCCTTATGCCAGGCCATCACATTAAAAGATATAAGGCTTTTTTCCATGACTTCAAGGCTTTCTCTCATATCCACCGCTTCATGAATACGAAGATATGGTGAATCCCCAAACGGGCTCTTCTTCCAACTGTCCCCGAATACTTCCAGTGTAATGCCTGCTTCTAAAATTACCTTTACTGCTTTTTCCCGGTAATAGGACATGATGCAATAAATCATTGGCTTGACACCATCTAATACTTCTAAAAATTCTTCATCCGATAGTACAATTCCATCTTTTCGTAAGGATTCTTCCAATGCTTTCTCCGCAGTCTCTTCCGGGTGCTGTTTCATCCGAAACAGAAAATGGGCTGCTATCTTTTTAATGATTCCCTGGCTATTTCTGATCAGTGGCAGATAACTCCGATAGTCCGTATAGGTGCCAATAAAGGATATCTGATATTCCCTTTTATCCTGCGCCCCCCTCAAATTCCGCTCTGCTTCCTGTTTTCCATTCTCTCCTGCTGCCTTCTCACAACCTCCCGGAAAGATAATGGAACTTCCTGCAATTCTCGGATAATACTTTTCTATAAATGCCGCATAATTTCTGTCATGGGTTGCACTATAGCAATGCTCCGGCATTCTGATATAATGATTCTTCATCCAGATTGGATGGTCAAACTGGAAATTTATTTTTGGTCCCTTTATCAAATCATGTAAATAAATGCCTGCCTTCGGAAGATAAATATCAAAAAGATAACTCTGAAAGCCAATTACCGCCTGATATGTTTTTCCTGCATAAGCTGCCAGAGCAGCTTCGCCGCTCTGCTTCACATCAAAATATTCTACCTCTTCTCCAAGCCTCTGTAACGCTTCTCCCAGCTGCTCTGCAAATGTATTTAAAATGTTATAGCAGATTGGTTCTCCCTTATAGATTAAAATTGTCCCTTTTGCTTCTCTTATTCTATGCTCCATGTTATCTCCCGTCCGGATGCTGTACCTGCTTTTCCTGCCTTATCGTATAAGTTTCCACAAATTCACATAACCTTCGATAGTTTTCTTTTTCATCTACTGCAAGAATTTCCTCTGCTTTTCTGCGGCATGCTTCCTTCTTCTTCTCCATGAATCCTTTATCTTCACAATATTGATGTACCAGATTTACCATCGACTCAATAGAATCACAGGTGAATACCTTGCCCACATTTACCTGCACATCGCAGTTGTCCAGTGTCACTACCGGAATTTCCTGTAAAATTGCATACATGGCTCCGGTACCGCCGCCCTGTCTTGGCGGGTTCAAAAACAAATCTCCTATGGTCATGGTTTTCTGTAATTCTTCGGTATATCCAAGGAAATAAAAACGCTCCCGATACGCTTCTGCTATCCTTTTTTCCAGTGCCTCGCAATTTCCAATGACCGCAAGTACTGCTTTTGGATTTTCCTCTAGCATCATATAAATCGTCTTAAGAAAATCCTCTGTTACTTCCTGCACCAGCCGGTTTCCTACCAGTAAAATCACAAATTGGTCTTCTGCAATACCATATTTTTCTTTCTTCTCTTTTTCCACAACCACTGTATTTCCCACAATGGAATGTTTTACTTCCACAAACTGCTGGTACGGTTTCAGCCAGCTCTGATATCGTCTTTCTTCCGCAATGGTATAATCCGAAGCCAGTACGATAATCGGTGCATTGGTCACAGGAATTGTCTTAACGCACCTTCTGGTTAATACGGTAGTGAACTGTCGGCACAAATCAGCCAATATTGTTTTATCACCGATTTCAAGCACCCACTCAGGTGCTTCCTGCCATATCATTTCCGCCGCATCATAAAGCTGTTCCGGATAATTTTCCTGTGTAAAAAGCAGATTATAACCCTTCAGTTCCTCTCCTTCTATCTCGCCCTGAAATGCTCCGGCTGTATTCATAAAATTATTCCACAGACACTGCTTATACCACAACGGTGCTGTATTCCGATTTGGCATATAGGCGACATATAATACCACTTCGTAACCCAGTTCCTTTAAATAACGGTTCATCTGCAATGTTATTTCCGTCGGTGCATGCTGTCTTCCGATAAACTGTTTTGTTATCAGAACAATTTTTTTATTCCGTTTTTCCCACGGCAGATAGGAAAATTCCTTTTTATTCCGCTGTCTGATTTCATCCATCAATGCAGTATAAGCGTCACTGTTTCTCTTATATTCTGCCTCGTCATCCTTTATCATTTCACTGGCAAAAATTGTCCGCTGCAACTGATTCATTAATTCCACTTTCTGCCATAAATTCAAAGAGTCATCTGCCGTTAATTCTCCCATATAAGGAATGATTTTTTCATCCCGAAGAACCGCCAGCAGGGATGACCAGATGTAAATCTGCAATGTTATTGGAAACTTTGCCAATGACTGTTCTATTACGCGCAGCATATTCTGCTGCATCGCTGCATCAAATTTCTGGTAGCTTTCCTTTAACTCCCGCAGCGTTCCTTCTTCATATTCCCCTGTTGCATCCAGCTGCCCCAGTCCTCTTTGTAAAATCATAAAAAACTGTTCCATATATTTTCTTTTCGTCCTGCGACGATTTCTCCTTATTCTAACCTTGTTTCTTTCTTTCGATTTCGTTACAATAGTTATAGTTATTATACTCTATATCCAAGGAAGAGGAAAGTTTATCATGAAAATACTATTCTACCGTTATGGAAGCATTTGCGAACCGGATATTATCGAAGCCATGAAGCATTTAGGGCATGAAGTATTCTGTATTAATCTTGAAATTACCGATAAAAATATTCCCACACAGACAGTCATCAAGCATGTTTCTGATACACTGTTATCATCTTCCTTCGACTGCATTTTCTCGATAAACTTTTATCCTGTTTTATCGGAAATCTGTAATATCATGAAGCTTCCTTATATCTGCTGGACGGTAGACAGTCCTGTCATGGAATTATATTCGGATTCCTATTCGAATGAGTGGAACCGTATTTTTCTCTTTGATTCCATGCAATATCAGGACTTTGCGCCATATAACCCGGCTCATACCTTTTTCCTGCCGCTGGCAACCAATGTAAACCGTTGGAATTCCGTTCTTACTGATGTCAATCCCGATTCCTACAAAAGTGATATTTCCTTTGTAGGCTCGCTTTATACAGAGAAATGTCCTTATGATTCCATCAAGAATCCTTCCCCTTATCTCGAAGGTTATCTGAATGGAATTATGGATGCACAGGAACAGATTTACGGTGCGTTTCTTTTAAATGAATTGCTGCCGGATTCTATTGTCAAAGAATTTATTGACTGTATGCCGGATTATTATATTCCGCCGGAAAAAGCCAGACGGGTTGACCGGGATATCATTGCACAGCAGTACCTTGGCATGAAGGTAACTGCCAATGAGCGGAAGCACCTATTGTCCCTTCTTGGCTCCCATTTTTCAGTAGACTTATACACCGGAAGTGATGCAGACGCTCTTCCTGTCCACAATCGTGGACGGGTTAAGACTTTAACAGAAATGCCTCAGGTCTTTGCCCACAGCAAAATTAATCTGAACATGACCTGCAAATCCATCCGGAATGGTATTCCCCTTCGTGTCTTTGATGTTCTTGGATGCGGTGGCTTCTTACTGACAAATTATCAGAATGATTTAAGTGAATGTTTTACCATTGGAGAAGATTTAGACATCTTTACCAGTCCTGATGACCTTCTGTCTAAATGCGAATACTATCTTTCCCATGAAAAAGAACGGAAAGAAATTGCTGCAAACGGCTATCAAAAAGTATTAAATCATTATACTTATGAGAAGCAGCTTCAGAAAATGTTATCATCTGCGATTTCTCTTTAATGAAAGGAACTCTATGAAAATATTATTTCTTGATTCACCGGCTTTTGCCAAAAAAGATATGTTAGAAGCATTTCATAACTGTAACATTGAAACGGATTTATTTATGCACGAGGATTATAATGTCCGCAAAAGTGCTGCCTATGATGCGGCTTTTGATGCCGCTGTAGAAAATACTTCCTACGACTTTGTATTTTCCTTTAACTATTATCCGATTCTTGCCACCTGCACTCATCGGCATAATCTCCGTTATGTTTCCTATGTTTATGACAGTCCGCTGGTGGCTTTGTATTCCTTTACGATTACTTATCCCACCAATTATATTTTTCTTTTCGATTATCCGATTTACGAAGAGTTAAAGCAGGGGGGCATTGACCGGGTATTCTATCTGCCGCTTGCTGCAAATGCAAAAAGACTTTCCACCATGCAGGCAGCAGATTCTATCCTTGATAAAATCTCTTCCGAGATTTCTTTTGTCGGTTCTCTTTATAACGAAGACCACCTGCTTTATGACCGCTTATATCAGAAGCTTCCTGCCTTTACGAAGGGATACCTCGATGCAATTATTGCCGCCCAGCAGCAGGTATATGGTGAATTCCTAATTCCCGGTTTATTAAATGATACCATCTTAAGTGATATGCAAAAATCCGTTCCATATGCGCCAAATGAAGACGGCATCGAAACACCGCGCTATATTTATGCCAACTATTTCCTTGCCAGGAAACTGGCAGAATTAGACCGCACTGCAATCCTAAAAAAGCTTTCCGCAGTGCATCAGGTGAAGCTTTATACCAACAATCCTACTCCGCAGCTTCCCAAAGTAGAAAATATGGGAGCCATTGACTATTATGAAATTATGCCTCTGGTTTTCCAACATTCAAAGATTAATCTTAACATTACATTGCGCAGTATCCAAAAGGGCATTCCTCTGCGGGCATTCGATATTATGGGAAGCGGTGGTTTCCTGCTGACCAATTATCAGGAAGATTTTCTGAATTACTTTGTTCCGGGAGAAGATTTCATTTATTATTCTTCCTATGAGGAAGCAGAAACTTATGCCGACTATTATCTTTCCCACGAAAAAGAACGTCAGCAGATTGCTGCCAACGCCCTTGGTAAAATTTTAGATGCCCACACCTTTGAGCACCGGATTCAAACCATGTTATCTGTTATAGACGGTCAATAAATTTTTCATGTAAATCTGCTATGAGTCGATCTACCGCAGATTCATAGCCTTTGTACCAGGCTTTTGCACGATTGCATAAGTCTGGTATTGTTAAATCTGCAGATAATACATCATCCCCAATGGAAAATTCTATTTCACTGTTATAATATAGTAACAAATCCTGCACCGGTTCCTTCTGGATTTCTTCATTGAGATTCCCAAATTCTGTCAGCATTTTCTTCTGCTCCTCTACATCGCCATCTTTGGATGCTTGTTCTAACTGCTCTGCCACTTCTGTTGCTTTCTTAATATTTTCCTTTACTTCTTCCAGACGCTTCGGCTCTTCCTTTATCTCATCGATAATATCCTGCCGTTCTTCTTCTGTAAATGCCAGTGGTACTTCCTGCAATAATTTTTCGAAATCAATTTCTTTCGTGCAGGAATCAATGACTTCTTTTAATGTCATCACTTTTGCGCCTTCTATTTTTGCACCGCCCTCTGTTGCATTGATTACCGTAATATCCTCCGGCAATTTTAAAATTTCATTTTCAATCCATTTCCGGTACATATCCATCTGATAGTCTGTATCCAGCATGGTTCCATCATTGCCCTTTACCTGCACAATGACACGTTTCTTCTGATGCTGCTCATTCTCTTTTTCATCCATTTTCAGACCGCTGTTATAGCTCTGTCCTCCGGTAAAAGCAAGGTCCTGACCGATAAATACAATTTTCTTAAAACCCAGTGCCTTTACCAGCGAAAATGCGCTGGTAGAAATAGAACCTCCGGTTAAAATATCATCCAAGACATAGCCTTTTCTTTCTATTACAGCCTTTGCAAACATATTACACGGAAATTCATCATAGAAATGTTTGCCGGTATGTCTCTTTACGATTTCTTCTCTGGATATTGCCTCAAATACAAACGGAAATGTGCTGATATCAATTCCTTCAAAAAAGCGGTCTGCAACTCTTGCGTCTACCGTCATTCCCAAATCTGGTGTAATTCCGGCATTTACTACTGCCCGGAGTGCTGCATCCACCACAAGAATCAATGCTTTTCCTTTCGCCCGCTTCAGTTCCTGCACATTTTTATTTAAGGATGGTCCTGCCGCCACAATAATTGCCGGTACATCGCTCAAGTCCTCCTCCGCAAGACATTCTTTCAGATAATGGGTATCTGTCTGCCAGAGATAATCATACATATTACTGAGAGCATGTGCCGCAAACTCATCCCGGAAATTATAGATGGTATTTCGATATGTTTTCGTCTTATTCATGAAATATATCATAGTCTCTAACATATGTTTACATTCCTTCGGATAAATGGAATCATAATTCGGAAGAATACCAAGACGCAGCATCCGGATATTGTTGAAGCTGATACCGGATTCTAAATAATCCTGCAGCATGTTCTCTGACTCTACTATCAAATACACATTTTTCTTCTTTAAAAGTTCAGTATAATCAAAGGTCTCTAATGTTTTTTGGAAAATAGCAACGGATGGTTCATATACAATAAGTGTCATGGTCTCATCCAGCGTCTGCGCCAATGCTTCTATACTTCTTCCGTCTCCAAATCCCAAAAGAAAGAACACACTGTAGGAGCCTTCTTTTTCAAACTGGCTGACATACTGCATGGATGCTTCCTTTGGATTATATTTACTATTTAACCGGTATTCCAATCCGCCCTTTGTCACAATCGGATAAAGCATTTCATCTTCCGCTGCTTCATAGCGTATCTCTACTGATTGCTCCGGCTGTGCCGTTTCCAGATATTCATGAAGTCTTACATGGTGTTCCCGGATTGCCTGCATATTCTTTTCGTATATCGTCATATTATATCTCCCATCCCATATATCTGCCATATTCATAGTTCAGGCAATCTGCCAGTTCCATGATCTGATGATTCTGATATGCATGAATCAAATGTTCCAATATAGTAACTGCCTGTTCCTGTATTGCTACGTCGGTTTCACCTTTTTCTGTATAATATGTAATTTGTTCTAACAGGCTATCCTTTATCTCCTGAATATGTGCACCAATCCATGGATAAGTTTCCTCCTGCTGGTTCTGATACAGCTTCCGGATTACTGCTTTCATTTCCTCTTGTAATTGACTATACTTTCCTGCTTCCACTTTATAGTACCTCGTCTTATCTCTTTTCTTCTATTCTACATGATACTAATCTTTTCGTCACTAAGAAAATAATTATTGCTACCCGTATAAAAAATAAAGCCGACCCTTTCGGGTCAGCTTTACTTTTATGGTTGAGTACTTATGATTACTGAAGTAAGGATAATACACCCTGAGTAGACTGATTAGCCTGTGCTAACATAGACTGACCTGCCTGAGCAAGGATGTTATTCTTGCTGTATGTAACCATTTCAGAAGCCATATCTGTATCACGGATACGGGATTCTGCTGACTGAGTATTCTCAGATGTGGTATCCAGGTTGGCAATTGTATGCTCCAGACGGTTCTGGATAGCACCCATTGCTGAACGCTGTTTAGAAACAACTTCGATTGCATCCTGAACTGATTTCATGTAAGAACCAGCTTTTGTAAATGTACTTACACTTAAAGCAGCCTTAAGACCAATCTTTGATGCGCACATATTAGCAATTGAGAAGTCGATAGACTGTCCGGAAAGGGCACCTACCTGTAATTTCATCTTGTTTGTTGTTCCAGAGAAAGTACCATCTAACAGGTTCATTGTGTTGAACTGTGTGGTAGACTGGATACGGTCGATTTCAGATGTTAACTGATCCAACTCAGCTTTGATAGCACTTCTATCAACAGTTGTGTTAGTTCCGTTAGCTGCCTGTGTAGCAAGTTCGTTCATACGCTGTAAGATAGAATGTGTTTCATTTAATGCACCCTCAGCGGTCTGTACTAAAGATACACCATCCTGTGCGTTTGAAGAAGCTTTGTTAAGACCACGGATCTGGCTTCTCATTTTCTCAGAAATGGAAAGTCCTGCTGCGTCATCTGCTGCACGGTTGATTTTGTAACCAGAAGATAATTTCTCAGTTGATTTTGCCTGTGCGCTTGTTGTGATACCTAACTGTCTGTTTGTGTTTGCTGCCTGTAAATTGTGCTGTACTACCATAATTAATTCCTCCTTGAATTTAACGTCGCTTCCTTGCGACTACTTGTTTTTTGTTGCAGATATCTTATCGGCCGTACGCTCCTCAAATCCATCTGCTAAGTAACAATATCTTGTTTACTTGTTATATATATCGGACGGTCGTCTCGATACTTTATAGTAAATGGAAAATTTTTTAAATTTTTCCAGTCTACTTCTTATCATCCAGAAATGTGGAACCCGGAGTTCCCATTTTCATCATATTTCTGTAATAGGAATTCACCGCCTGTCTGGATTTCTTTACTTCCTTAATCTGTTTCTTCACGGAAGTAAATTTCTGCTGCATCAATACCTGATTGCGTTTTTCCTGGCTCTGGATTGCAGTGCTCTTGTCCATGATTGCGGTAATATCCCGCTTCATCTGAGCAATGTCTTCCGAATATGCCCCACGGTTCTCTGTCAAATCAGCTCGGACCCGGTCATAAATCTGACTGAATCCGTCATCTAACTTTGATAACTGCTCTACCAGATCTGCCTTACGGTTCAGATTTTCTTCCAGTTCATCCGGATCTAAATCCGGATTTTCCAGCATATCTTTCTGCAATACATTTAATGCCATAATTGTATCCAGCAGTTCTATTTTTTTCGTAAGGCTCTGTTTTAAGATTTCAATATAGCTGTTATTTGCTGTGTGCAAGCTTCATTACCTCTTTCCAAGTATCACGCATGGTGCGAAGGTGTGCCAGTACTTCCTCTAAGATTTCTTTATCTTTTTTCATGTTTGCTTCAACCAGGCGTTCCTGTAAGTACCTATACACATTTTCAAAGTCCTTTGCAACCGGATACTTATGATTTAAGGTTGCCTGAAACTCTTCTATGATATTTTCTACTTTTACAATATTTGTATGGGCTTTCTGGATATTATTCTCCTCAATTCCCATGATTGCAATATTACAGAATTTGATGGCGCCTTCATAAAGCATCAGTGTCAATTCTGCCGGAGAAGCAGTCATAATCTTACTGTTCTGATATGCTGCATATCCATTGTTCATTGTCATCGTGTTACCTCCATGTATTTTCACATTATCACAGGTCTATGCCTGTGACTGACATTTATCGGCTCTTATGAACCTAAGAGACCTGACAGTGAGGATGTAGACTGCTGTAATTTTGCCAGTGCAGTTTCCATTGCTGCAAATTTCTTATAATAAGAATCTTCCATCGAAGTAATCTTATCTTCCCACTTCTTAATGGTGGTAGTATAATTGCTATACTCTTTTGCCATCTGCTTATCATTATAAACAGTCATTGCACTGCTCAGAGAATTAGAACGCATCTTGGTATCAATTTCATTGTATACACCAGTAACAAGCTGCTGCATGAATGCCGTAACTGTATCTGGGTCTTCCTCTATCATCTGTTTGAGCTTATTGGTCTTAGAGGAAACTGCAGAATCATCTGCATCACCGTCAATATGATAAGCATTTTCCTCATTCTCATCTGCATTGAGATATCCCAGGGTTGAAATACCAAAGCTGGAAAGGCTGTAACTCTTACCATTTACAGTATATCCCTTATACATCGCATTGGTCATGGAATTCAAAAGAGTTCCTAATGTATCATCACGACGAAGCAATGCACTCTTTACCTTCTTCTCCCATTCCTCTACTTCAGAATCTGTCATGGCATCTTTTTCTTCCGTTGTCAACGGCTCATATCCTTTGGCAGAATCTGCGTTATAAAGAGAAGTCATCTCATTAATCAGGGAATTATATTCTTTTAAGAAATCTTTTATTTTCTTGTATACACCGTCTACGTCATTCTTTACCGTCACATTAATCTCACTGCCCTCTGTTGAAGCCAGCGCCTCAATCTTCAGTCCGTTAATACTGAAGGAGTTAGAGGATGACGTATATTTTGCATTATTTACATAAATCTCTGCATCTTGGCCATCTACGCGGGTTGCATCCGTATTGTACTGTGTCTTGTCAGCTGCATTGGCAAGCTGTTCTACCGCATAGGAAATACGTGCCTCCAATGCCGCCTGATCTTCCCCGTTATCTAACAGGGCATATTTTTCAAGAACAGCCTTATTGTCACTGATAATCTGATTCTGGGCAGTAATACTGTCCTGCTCTTTCGTAATCTTATCATTGTATGCATTGGTAAGTTCTTCTATGGATGCATATTCTGAATCTGCTGCCCCCTTATAAGCATGCTGTACACTGGTAATGAAATCATTCATATCCGCTTTTTCATCAGCTGTCAGGGTGTCATCAGCTGCCTGGGCATCATACTTGTCTACTGCTGCCTTTGCCGCCGCAAATTCTGCAATGGTAACCTGTTTTACATCTTCTCCGGCCTTTTCATCCTTCTTCTCAACAAGACCTGCTTTGGCTGCAAGGGCATTCAGGCGGTCTGTACCGGTTGCTTTTTTATCATCTGCGACTGTATCGTCTGCTACAATCAGCTTTCCTTCTGAATCTCTTTTAAAGTTTCCATCATCATCCAATTCATATGTTTTCGATGAATCAGCTTTGGACATAGCTGCCAGTTCATCCAAATCACGGATTTCTCCTGCATTATCAAGTCCCTTATATGCATTCATCATGGTCTCATAGGAAGATGCATAATTTACCTTTGTTGTATAACCGGAAATCTTAGAGCGTGACTGTGTAATGCTGTTATTGGCTGCTGAGATTGCATCCTTGGAATTCTGCAGATCCGCAAGAATCTGTGCTATATCCTGTCCATCATACGCTGCCCATGACTTATAATTCTCTGTATTGCTCTTGGAAGCTACCCTCAAGCCCAGTGCCTTTAATGCTGTACTTCCATTGGCATCTACTCCTGACAGACTGAAATCATTGGCTGCTCCCGTGCCGGATGCTGCCACATAAATTCTCTGGTTAGTAGCATCATAAGAAGCCTTTACTCCTGCCTTATTTAATTTAGATACAAAATTACTTACGGTTGTATCTGCTGTCACTTCAATAGTGCTGGTCTTTCCGGCAGATGTCACTTCAATCTTTCCACCGGCAAAGCTGTCATCACCCAATAACTCGCTAAGCTTGGTTGCTCTGGTTGTAGAAGCTGCTAACTGGCCGCCGGTAAGATAACCGGACTTTGCCACCTGATTAATCTTTAAGCTGTAGCTTCCGTTTACAGCAGTACCCTCTGCACTGACACTTGCCTTAGTAGTATCCGACACCGACGCCATCTTGGTCTTATACGCAGAACTGTACTTTAAGCTTGTCATGTTACTGTAAAGACTCTTTACCTTTTTATTTAATGTCTTCCATGCATCCTGCTTCCAGGAAAGCTTGGTCTGTGCTTTTACATATGTATTTTTCTTTACATTATATGCAGATACGAGCTGTGTAACAATCGACTCGGTATCCATTCCTGATGCTAATCCTGATACTCGAATTGCCATCTTAAGTACCTCCTATCTCTTCTCGTCTACCATCAGCCCTGCCATCTCCCAGAGCTTCTGTATCATGTCAAGTGTCTTCTCCGGCGGATATTCTTTAATCACTTTCTTGCTCTCTTTATCCACAATCTTAATGGTAACACGATTAGTTCCTTCGTGGATACCAAAGATTGCTTCTGTATGAGACTGGCTGCGATTGATGCTTTCCACCGCCTTCTTAACCTGTTCCGAGGAAGAGGCAGTTGCTTTTTCTTCTTCTGTTGGATTCTGGCCCTGTGCTGCTGCATTTTCTAATACACTGGCATTTTCCTGCTGCATTTCATCTGCACTTGTCTGTAATCCTTCTGTTGTTACTGCGGAGCTTTCTCTTATTGTTCCCTGAACCGGAGAACTTCCCTGATACACCGATCCACTGTTTCTGATTGATTCAATTGACATTGCTTACACCTCCATGTGCTTCTTGTCATTTCCGTTTACCATTGTTCTAACTCTTATATCGGTAGAACCCGTAAATTTATTTAGCGGTTACAGTAAATTTTTCAAAGCTTCTAACCCATCGGCTTTAAGAGAAGCTTCATTCTCCTTCTGAATCTGTAAATATACTTCTTTCCGGTATACCGGCACATTCTTCGGTGCAGAGATGCCGATTTTAATCTGGTCTCCTCTGATTTCCAGTACTGTTATCTCAATATTGTTATTGACAACAAGGGATTCTCCCTTTTTTCTTGTTAATGCCAGCATCTTATTCACCTGCCTTCTTCTTTGCTTCTTCTAAAATTTCATAAATTCTGTATCTTACCGGCAGGTCATCCTCTACGATAATCTGACTCGCTTTTCTTGTGTCTGTATTAATTACAATCGGTGCTTTTAAGTTCACTGCAAGTTCTTTGATATCCTGTGGCACGGTAACTGTTACCAGTACATAAAGGTTATCCTCTTTTATGGTTCCAAGGTTCTTTAACAATTCATCTTCCACACTTGGATTATATGTTTCACAAACGAACAGCGGATCCATTACCGGAAATGCTATCTCCGGCTCGTCCATGGACTGTAACCAGGATATGGACGGTCTGTCTTCTTTTTCTTCATCGAAGATTAAGGTAAACTTCTTCATATCCGGAAATCCAATAATTCCGTCCTCAAATGTTATAATTTTGCTTTCGTCAATTTCTATTTCCCCAAACAATCTTGTTGCTGCTTTCATGCCAGTTTCTCCTTTCTTACAGATAATCCAGTAAAGTCTGTCTTTCTAATTTAGCGGCCGCCTGTAAAGATGCCTGATATGCAGTATAAGAAGAAGTATAGTCAATGATAATCTCTGATAAATCCTTATCCTCATTGTCTGATTTTAATGCCTCTACCGTCTGCTGCTGATTAGACATGCGGTTCTTTGTAATATCAAGCTGCTGTCCCTTGCTTCCCACATCCGTGATTGCAAGGTTTACATCTGACATATAGCCTTCAAATTTTGTCAATCCCCTGTTAAATACCGTCTGCAGCTGATGGTCTGCATAATCTGCCTGTTTCTGGGCGGCAGCAAGACAGCTTTCCAAATATTCCTGGTCGTCCTTTGAAGAATACTGGCTTAAGCCTTTCATTTCCTTAATGTTGTCCACTACACTATGTGCGTCAATAGCCGACTGCACAATGGAAGTAAGATTATCTAAATCTCTTGCGATATCAGAATTGAACACTGTGCTTGCCTGTGTATTTACCACCAGAGTCTGATTCAATGCAATGGTATATTCAATATCCTGCCGGACTCTCTTTCCATTTTCAAAATTAGTATATTGGATTGGATTAGCTGCATCTGTATTATTGGTACAGTCAAAATAATTCTCCGGTCTTAATTCTCCTTTGGAAAATCCGGTCTTATCATAATTCACAGAAACCGTTGCTCCTAATGATTTCAGATTGGATGCAAGTGTTTTTCCCATCAGAAATTCACCGGTGTCTTTATTAAATACGATGTCATTATCTGCTATTGCATAAGAAGACGCTTCCAGATCACTGGTGGTAACAGTGGTAACATTCAGCTCCTTCGTGGTCATCTGTCCGGTTGCTGTGTCTGTATAACTGTAACTGATTTTTCCACCAGTAATATCAGTAATATTATCATAGGAAAGGCGTAATCTGTGCAGTGTAGTATTCTCCGGTGTACCTGGTGCTGTCTTTGCAGCTACGTCTGCAGCTGTCGGCGTCTTAACATTTCCATAAGAATAATTATATTCTTCTATTTTATCTGCCGATAAATACTCGCTGATATTATAAGTCTCTTTGCTGTCTGACTGGAATGTTAAGGTTGAATTCGTCTTATAACCGGTAAATACTGTTCTTCCCGCATAATCTGCATCACCTTCAGAATAAATCTGGTCACTCAAGGACTGTAACTGCTTTAAAATAGTCTTGCGGTTTTCTTCCGTCAGTGTTCCATTGGCTCCTGCATCACACTGGGTGTGAATGGTAGTCAGCAGCTTTTTCATGTTAGTAAGAGAGGTTTCGGTAACATCTAACCATGCCTCTGCATCCGGAATATTTTTTTCATAATACTGATTAATCTGGCTTAAACTGCTGCGCAGCCGAAGTGCACGGATAGCAATAACCGGGTCATCGGATGGCTTGCTGATTTTCTTCTGTGAAGTCATCTGATTATTCAATGTATTCACATTGGTCTTGTTTCCATTGATATTTATTTTGGTATTGCTCATGATCATGTTATTGGTTACTCTCATTCTAACAAACCTCCTTATACTCCGGTCTCTAAGATTAATCTGTCATACATCTCTGCCATAACAGAAACCATCTTGGATGCCAGATTATATGCATTCTGGAACTTTACCAGGTCCAGTGCTTCTTCATCTTCATCTACACCGGATACAGACTGTCTCTGCATATCGATAGTCGACTCTATATTGGAATAATTCTTGCTGAAAAGCTCCGCTTCTTCTGTATCTACAGAAATATCCGAAAGCAGACACTGTAAGAAATCATCCGCCCCTGTTCCACGATAAAGCTTGGTATCACTCTCTAATTTCTTCAGGCTATCCAGCAATGTATATTTATCCACACCATCGGTGTACTCTGACCTGGTTACTGCTGCAAATCTTCCCGGGTCTGTTATGGACTCTGAATTTACAGCAAAGTTTAATGCTGTCAGCTGATAATAGGTATTGGAGCCGGAGGATATCTGTGTATCTGTAAAATCATATTCTCCGCCTAAAGCTTTCTTTCCCACAAAAAAGCTTCCCATTTCTTTTCCGTTTAAATCCACTGCAGGATCATTTGCATCTCCCCGCTCAATATCATTAAATGCCTTGGTAAAGCTTCTTAAAAACTGGTTCATCTGGGACATATAGTACGGGATTCCCATGGCATCTACACTCTTTCCAATGCTGACACTCTCTCCTAAGAACTTGCTTCTCTGGGATGCATTTAACTCCTGCTTTAATGTAAAGGTATAACTTCCATCTGCATTTATCGTAAAATCGGAATAAAGATAATCATTGTTTAATACGGTTATAATTCCCTGTTCCGCAATAGACAATTTCTCTACATCCGTCATAGATGGATTCTTTATGGTAATCTGTGTTACCGTTCTTCCATCTACTACAGTATTCTGGATGCTTCCGGTTTCTGTTCCTATCTTTCCGGTAAAGTTTTCTGCATTATTTCCATCGCGCATTTCAAATAAAGCTCTTAAGCTTCCACCCATGGATGCACTGGCTGCATTGAATTTTACGCCGGTATCTGACCAGGTCAGGTCGTATAATCCATCGATATCAGTCTGGTTAATCTTCTGCTCTCTCGCTTCATACGAGAGGGTACGGTAATCGTATCCGTCCACCATGGTCTGTCCATTGATTTTCACGGTGTATTTATTAATTCCAAGGTCCATATCCGGATAGTTACTGTTGGTAATCGGCACTTCTGATATTTCGACCGGAACAATTGCAGAAAGTTCATCCACCAAAAGTGCTCTCTTATCTCTCAGTTCATTGGCATGTCCACCATTAATTTCCACCTGATTAATCTGCTTATTAATCAATGCAATTTTCTCCGCAATGGAGTTTACATTATCTACAGTAGACTTAATCTCATTGTTTAAGGTTCCCTGTAATTCCTGAAGGTTCGTAGCAACTCCGTTAAAATAGGTAGCAAGACTCTGGGCACTTCCGATAAACTGCTTTCTTACATTTTCATCAAAGTTCGTATGCTGTGTGGTATCCAGATTATTAAACATGGTTTTTAATAATGTGGAAAAACCCTTTTCCGTATCATCATCTGTAAAATATGTCTGAATCTGTTCCATATAGTAAAGACGTTTCTGATACAATCCAAGATTTCCGTTATTATTCCAGTATTTCGTATCATAATAGCTGTCCCTGAGCTGTGTGACAGAAACCGCATTTACTCCGGTTCCGGTGGTTCCGTATTTTGCATTGACACGCATTCCTTCACCGGCTTCTTTATTCGTTACCTGTTTACTGTAACCCTTGGTCTGTACATTAGATACGTTATTGGCAGCAGTATTTACAGATGCCTGAAATGCATTTAATGCAGATGCTGCTATATTTAATCCAAAAAATTGTGACGGCATATTCCCACCTCTTCTATATTACAATCCGTTAATTAATGTCTCTATCATGTCACTTACCACATTCATAAAACGGCTGGCTGCATTGTAAGCATTCTGGAACTGAATCATACTGGTCAGTTCCTCGTCAGAAGAAACTCCGATTACCTGCTGACGCTTATTATCAACGGTATTTACCGTGTTATTCAGTGTCTCTGACATGGTATTATAAACAGAACCTGCTGTTCCTGTTTCACCAATCATCTGTGCATAATATTCCATAAAAGTACATTTACTGGTAGCATTCGGATTCAAAGAAATCTCACTCTTCTTCCACATCTCTGTAAATGCGGTACCAAGCTGCTGCGCTACCTGTTTATTATTACTATCCTGTGTCAGATGTGGGATGTAAGATGGCTGGCTGATAATTTCATCATTTACCTTAAGACTGGACAAGGTATACATTTTAGAAATATCTGTTGCACTTTCCTCATTGTATACATAGTATGTCCTGGTATTTCCAGCCGCATCCGTTACATTCACCTCTGTATAGCGATCCGTTCCTACCCTGGAAAATAGCTCCTGTGGTGGAAGCTTTCCATCACTTCCTACTGCGCAGTTATCTGTATCTAAAACTTTCATCCCCTGTGTAATGGTAAACGCATTTCCATCTGCTGTTGTTCCGGTTAAATCTGTGCCAGCATATTCTACATTCGGACAGAAGATATCATTGATTGCTGTAACCAGTTTATGTACCAGCTGGTCTAATTCTGCTTCTGTAGAAAGCATTACAGACATTCCTGCACCATCATTATATTCCTGACGGGATTTTCCTTCTATATCACGGTAATCTGCCACATAATTTCCACGCTGCATTACCAGTGCCTTCAATTCTCCGATGTCAGTGTTATAAGCAGACGAAATATCTACATTAAAGTTAAATACATCGGCTGTCTGTCCACGATTCGTATCTGACATCTGCGGCCAGTATGGTGTAATATAACCGGTCTCATCATCTACGCTTTTTCCCATCTCATATACCTGGGCACGATTTACGAAATCAACACCTTCTATTGAAACAAATACAGTTCCATCGTATTTCTCATCATAGTCGATATGAACCAGACCTGCCAGTTCGTCCAGTGCGTTATCCCGCTGGTCCCTTAATTCCATTGCAGTCTCGACTCCACCAGCCTCGATTTTTACAATGTTCTCATTTAAATCATAGATTTTCTTTCCCAGTTCATTGATCCGGTCAATGTCCTTGGAAATTTTTGTATTTAAATTATTCTGATAGTTCTGTAAACTTGTGTAAACGGCTTTCGCCCGGCTGATAAACAGACTCGATTTCTGCATTACAAGGTTCTGGTTTACAGAATCAGAAGGATCTTTGGAGAACTCTTCAAATGCAGTATATAAAGATGAGATACTATCCTGGAATGCTTCTCCCTCCAGCTCCTGAAAATAAGTATAGATTTCATTTGTTGCAGAGTAGCATGCGGAATAAAAAGACTGTCTTCCAGTCTCTGTCCGATATGATTTATCTAAAAATATATCTCTTGAATGAATGACATCTGCAATACTTACACCAAGTCCGGACTGCTGATTACTGATTGCTGCATTTTTATCAAATGTATTGTAATGGCGGTCCGCCTGAATGACCTGCTGGCGCACATATCCGGTTGTGTCAACATTCGCAAGGTTATTTGCTGTCGTATTCAAGGCATTCTGGCTTGTCCGAAGTCCAGAAGAACCAATATATAAACTTCCCATTCCATTTGCCATGGTACTTTTCCTCCTGCCTACTGTTTCGTGTCAAAAGCACTGCTTCCTAACAAATCTCCGGTATTGTATGCAGATTTGTTATAATTTGCCGTTTCCGGTGCCTGCCGCAGGCTCTTAAACAAGGTCAGGTCAAACTCCACCATCTCTAAGGACTGTTTAATCAGTGCCTGATTCTGTGTGTTTAGCTGTGCCATTTCCTTTAACGTCCTGTGAAGTTTATCCCGAAGTGAAATAAGGCGGCTTTGTTCTTTTGGCTGTGATTCCAGTATCTGTATCATGGTCTCAATGGTAAAATCATCCTTTGATTTACCCAGTACATCTGCCATATCCTGTAAGATGGTTCTGCGGCGCACTTCATATCCATGAAGCACATCTGTCATTTCCTGCTCCATTGCAGTAATTTCTTCCAATCTCTTTACATTTCCGGCAACCAGTACATCTGTCTTCTCTTTTGAAAGAACAATCAACTCCTGATATTGTTTATCTTCCTGCAGAAGTACATCTGCCAAATCCTCCATCAAACTAGCCACGGCTTATCCTCACTTCTTACTTCTTCATTTCGTTATATTTTGCCAGTAACATACTTGCAAAATCTCCGGAATCCACATCATATTTTCCTGACTGGACACTTGTTTTCAGTTCTGCTACTTTATCTTCCCTGATATCCGAAGCTTCTGCGACTGCCTGTTTTGCGATCTGGTAATCTCTTCCCAACTGGGAAATCTGCACTTCATCCCTGCCTGTGCTTACACCATATGGCTGCTGTACTTTACCAGTCTTACTTGTTTTATATATGGATGCGATCTGGTTATAAGCTTCTATACGCATAACGGCATCTCCTTTCTTCCTTGAAATGATTCGCATTTCTGTTGTCTAATCTATTTATCGGACGTTTCTTTGGAAAACTTAGTGCAATTTTAAGAAAATATTTTTTCCTCCTGTTACCGGTCTGTAGTGCCTGCCTGCAACAGCTTCTTGCGTAAAATAGCCCCGGCATCACTGACACCGGGGTTATCTCTTTTATTTTCATTCTTATATAATATCTTTAATGGATAAAATGTGACGTTTCATATTTTCAAAATACTGATTCATCATGCGATATGCATTTTCCATGCTGCAATAATGATTCTCTGCAAGATTAAGAAGTGCATCCTCCACCTGGTAAATCATCTTATCATTGATATGGTACTGTAATGCTCCTTTTTCTACCTGAAGATACTTTGTCTTAATCTCAGGCAGTCCCAATGTTTCATTGAGGCTGCTTCCTCTTGCATCTTCTTCCAGTAATATGGAGAGGTTTCTTCTGGAAAGGTTATAGATATGAGCATGTACACGAAATCCGATATGCAAATCGCAGTCATCATATACTTTAAATCCTTCATCACTGCCTGATATATCCATAAAATGCACATTCAGTTCCTTCATAATTGGTTCTATTCCAAGCCTTGCATCCGGGAAGCCTCTATGGCAGACAAAATATATTTCACAGTTTCCAAAGAATCTTCTTACAAACTGGGTCAATTCTACTGCCAGACCCCAATTCGCCATGTTTCCGCAATCCGAAATACAGATTTTTCTACTGGATGTCAGCCCTTTTCCGGTATATCTTGTAATTCCAATATGTTCCAAATCATACCATGCCGGACAACCTGTCATCGCTATATTATCGTAACCATTGTTGCGCAATACATTCACGGTTGCAATATCCCTGCATCCCATCTTCAGGCCTTTTTCCATTGCTTTCTGAAACAGTGCCCTCATAGGTTCTTCAAATTGATAACTATACTGGCTGACCACATCTGAATTGTGTTCCCACCATCCCATGCCAAGGAGCATAACTGGGATTTTAATTTTATTTAAATCATCTGTAACTGGTGCCATCCTTGGATAAAATCCATTACAATATCCAGGTCCACCGGCAAACACTAAAATATCGCAGGCATTTATTTCTGGAAGTTTTTCTTCCAGACTCTGATTTCGATAATATTCCACGATTTCACTGTCTGGATAAAAATATTTCAGTAATGAAATTGCCCGGTTCTTTATCAAAAAATCGCCGGCATTAATAATTGCTCCGTGTAATACAGCTATTTTCATCTCCGTCACCTCTCTTCTTTTATTTTACGTTTCCTTTTAATAGTATCTGTAACTTCTCACCGGATGGCTTGCAGTATACACGATTGACAGAATTAAAAGCAGTACACTGATTCCCGCCAGCACAATGGTTGCAATTGCAAGTCCTTTTTTCTTCGTCTGTAAGCCCTGGAATCCACACCAGAATTCCAACACAATTATAATTGCTCCGTATGTAATACCAAAGAAGGATAACAGCAGTCCCACCAAGCTGATTACAAAACCTGCAATCGTCCAGTTCTCCCTTGTCTTTCTGGATTTCTCCACAAACTGATTGGCACTGTTCTGTGGCGGGATATACCCCTGCTGTGGTGGCATGCCCTGCTGCATCGGTGCTCCCTGCTGCATTGGCATTCCCTGCTGCATTGGCATTCCCTGCTGTGGTGCCATACCCATCATATCAATGCGATGCAGTTCTACAAACAGCGGTTCTAAATCATCCCGGAAAGATTTCTTTGGAATGGCACCTACAAAGCCTTCCAGCCCTCTTGGTTTCTCAAAAGTTCCCATATATGCCAGCACAATCACTTCTGTTCCATGAATGTAATATTCTATAGAACGTTTTCCCTTCATCCACGGGTCATTAAAGAAATAATAATTGGCATTTGGCTTTGGCATCTGTACATACTGGTTGGCTGCCAGATAATTCTGAATCACCTGGTTAATCACTGCCGGTGCCGCATGCACGCTAAATCTGTATTCTGTTTTTTCTTTGCTCATTTTTCCTTCTCCTTTATATTATGTAAACCGCCTTTATTCCATCGGGCATCCCCGGCGTTCCGGTCCTTCCATGCCGCTTACATACCGGGCATTGAATTCCATATTAATCTCCCGGAGTTCCTTCTCTCCATCAATGTATGCCTGATACATTTCCACGATTCCGGCACTGCATCCATCGCAGGTTGCAGAAATATTTCCCAAGGATTCTGCAACAATTGCCTCACGTTCTTCTTTTGTTGTATCTTTGATTAAATATCCGCTCATCCTTATTCTCCTTACCAATCACTTTTACACAAACAGCTTCTTCACATTTTCAGCATCAAAGGTTACGGATGGCACATGGTCTACTTCAATCTGATAAAGGGCATTGGCTGCTAAATGTTCCGCTGCCTGTTCTAAATCACGGATACCGGAAGTATGCTTAAACTGCTCTACAATTGCATCCAGTCCATCCTCTGTCACAACACATTCACCCTGATGCAGGCCGATTCGTTTTAATACCTTCGGCAGTGCAAACCGGGAGAAGATAATCTTCTTTTCTTCTGATGTATAATCCGGGATATCAATTACTGCAAAACGGGATAAAATCGGTGCACTGATATCGGCTTTATTGTTAGCAGTAGCAATCGGATAAACTCCCACGGTCGGAACCATACATTCCATATAGTTGTCGGTAAATCCAAGGTTATCTAACAAGGTTAACAACACATCTGCCGGGTTTCCGTTTCCTTTGCCAGATGCTGCTTTATCTAACTCATTGATAATAAATACCAGATTGGATTCTCCTGCCATGGAAAATGCTTCCATGATAATTCCAGGCTTTGCATTGGCATAGATACGGGAGCTTCCGGTCAACTGCTCCGGGTCATTGATGGAACTCATATCCAGTGTTGTCCAAGGCAGCTTTAAGATTCTTGCTACCGCATAGGCTATCTGGGATTTTCCGGTTCCTGCCGGTCCCACCAGAAGCAGTCCATATGCCGGCAGGGTATGGGTTCTGTTAATCTGAATGATGGTTTCCATGATACGCTGTTTTACTTTCTCCATGCCATATAACTCTTCATCGAGAATCTTTCTTGCTTCTACCGGATCAATTGCCTCAAAATAATTGCTCTTCCACTGGATATTCATCATAATAGACAATGCTCTCTGGGCATGACGGCGTTCCTCCGGTGATACCTCATGGGAGCGTGCTACTGCAAGGTTTCTTCTCGCCCAGAGGCGGATATTATCCGGCATGGTTCTGCCGGCGCAAGTCATAAAATCGGAAATGCTCTGTAAGCTGGTCAGCTTCATATCATCTCCATTTTCATCCTCTTCTTCCTCGTCCATTTCCTCTGTCGGTGCACTGCTGGCAAGAAGTCTCTCTATCATAAACTGTAAAAACCCATCCTCTGCCGACAATTTGGTTCCTGCACCAAAGGTTGTCTCCCGAATCTTGTATACAGCATACCCGTCTTCCCGGTTTTCTCCGGAAAGGCGCACACTGATATGATTTTCTCCCAGCCATTTAATCAGGCTGACAAAACGTGCATCTACTTTTAAAATATCTGCGCTGTAAGTCTCGCTTTCCTCTTTAAATTCAAAAGCAGTCTGCTGGCTCTGGTTTGCAAACACTCCTCCGGAATGATGTTTCCAATGACGGCTCTTATTGTCCAGTACGAGAATCGGCTCCTCCGCTGTCTTCTCCTTCTCGTTGGACTGAAACGTTGTATAAGTGCATATGGACTCTGTCTTTTTCCCGCCCGGTGCATTACTAAAGTCAAAAACTGCCATTTTTCTCTCTCCTGTATTTTTCATTTGTCCTCTTAAACTGATAAAAAGACCTTTTCTCTCAGAATACCACAATGGTTCTGAAAAGAAAAGGTCTTGCTGTTTTGTTTTATTATCTGCTGTTATTCTACGCCTTTTAAGATTTCTACCATATCAAGCTTGCGGATTCGTTTCGAGAACATGAAGCTTACCAGCATCGAAATTGTCATAACCAGAATACCGGCTATGATATAATCCACCGGTGCCAGTGACAGATTATAATCGAAATTCTCTCCATTGGTATTTATCATTGCATTTAATGACACATTTCCAAGCGGTGCTCCAATAAGGATTCCGATGATGCTAAGCCACAGATTCTGCATGCTTAAAATTCTTCTTATCTTAGAGGAACGCAGTCCCAATACCTTTAAGGTTGCAAATTCTTTTACTCTTTCACGAAAGGAAAGTACGCCGGAATTATATAATACGACAACTATCATAAGTATGGAAAATACCGCCATCATAACAACCATCATATTGATTACCGACATACTGTTTTCATACGCTTCCTGCATCTCACTTTTACTGTTTACCCCGGTTACATAACTAAGGTCAGCTTTGTCTTCTGCTGCTCTTTCATTCGTCATCAGAAATCCCGGTGTATATTCTGCCCCTGTTTTCTCATAGTCTTCTCTCAAATATGTGATTCCCTGGGATTCAAGGCTTCGGTAAATGGTTCCAACCTTTGCTTCATACCAGGTATTCTTACTATAAAGATGCCAATAAATGGTATCTCCTTTTTTCACATGAAGCTCTTCCGCCAGTTTGCGGCTGATTCCAACGGTTCCCGGTGTCAGATTTTCCACCTGATTATTTAAATCCAATATATTATAGAGATTCTTTCCTTCTAAAACCGTAATGGTTTCTTTTTTCTTTTCATCGGCTGGTGCATTTTTCTTCTTTGCCACTTCTACCTGATTTACCATTACCACTTCGCCGTCCAGTTCCTCTGTCATATCATCTACATCTTCCGTCTTGGCATCTTCTGAAAATTTAATCTGGTACTCACCTACGGTTACGCGGTTAAAGTTAATCTCTATCATACTGCCTAAGAGTTCATTACAGCCGACTGCATATATCATCAGCAGCATACCGACTGCCGTTCCGATTACACACATAAAGCTTCTTAACTTGGCTCTGGAAATATCCCTGAGATTGTACTGGCTGGTAAAGGAAAGTTTTTTCCAGAATGGCAGTCTCTCAAAAATGCATTTCTTTCCCTTCTTCGGTGCTGCCGGCCGCAATGCCTCTGCCGGTTTAATACGAAGCAGTTTCCTGCAACTGATATAGGAAGCAAGTACACATACTGCCACAATGCCTGCTGCAATGATTAAATACATCGGATGGAATACAGAATGTAATCCCGGTACGATGTACCAGTTTGCAAACATGTCAATGACTGCCGGGCTTCCCCACAAAGTTCCTGCCAACAGTCCAAGAACGACTCCAACTACCGAAACAACAAGACTGAAACTGATATAATGCAGCATGATTTTATGCCGTTTCAAACCAAGGGCATTCATGGTTCCTATCTGGGTACGCTGCTGTTCTACCATTCTTCCCATGGATGTTGCAATTACTAAGATTGCGATTTCCACAAATATAATGACAAATAAATAGGAAAATGACTGATGTTGTTCTAATTCACTGTCTAATCTTGCCAGTCCCGGAATGGATTTTCTGTCTACAATGGCTGAATAATCACGGTCGATGCTTTCTGCCAAAACCTCTTCATGAGCAAGCCCGCCTCCATCAGTGGTTACAATAATCATCTGGGTATACGGCATTATTTTGGCAAGCTTTTCATCGCTGACTTTATCTATCATCTGACCTAACATTTCCTGGGTAATGTCATCTTCTGTAAGTCCTGCCTCTTTTAACTGCTCTACTTTTTCATCTAAAGCAGTGGTATTTTTCTTAACATCCCTCCAGGTGATTTTCCCTGTATCAATCATGTGATTTATATAATCGCGGATTGGAAATGCATCATAGGACATATATGCAATGGCAATATTTTCAAGATACATATCCGCATCGCCATCTGCCTCACGGAATTCATACTCTGCGCTCTCTATCAGGCCCTTTACCTTTCTGGTAAAGGTAATCCCGTTGTATTCAATAGTAAAATCATCTCCGACTTTAATGTTCCGGAGTTTTGCGAATGCATTGGCAAGCCAGACACCATTTGTATCTGTCGGATCAAAAGGTTCTCCTGAAATATAATATGGTGTATCTACAAGATTTTCCCGCTCCAGATACAAATCTACCTGTGCGCCATCACAATCCGGTGCACTTCCTGTCACTGACATCCGAAGCTGGGCATCTTTTACAAAATCAAGGTTTCTTACGGTATCAAGCTCATCATCAGAAAAGCCTTCTCCATACATCCAGACATCGGAAAGATTACATTCTTTATGGTAATTTTCTCTGGCAACCTTCTGGGATAATACATGTCCCTCAAAGGTACAGAATAATGCCATCGCTAATGCAGCCAGCAGAAATATGGAAAAGAATGCACCAAAATTCGCCTTGTAATCACGCAGCATTTTGCGAAATAGCATTACCACTCCACCTCCTCTACATCCAGTGGGTGTTCATTTTCCACAATTTCACGTATTTTTCCGTTTTTCATACGAATGACTTTATCTGCACATTTTGCAATATCTGCGTTGTGAGTTACCAGAATGACTGTATCCTGATTTTCCCTGCTGCGTTTCTGCAACAGCTGCAATACGATCACTCCCGTTTCTGAATCCAGTGCTCCGGTAGGTTCATCTCCAAGAATAATCCGTGGTTTTTTGGATAATGCCCTTGCAATGGAGACACGCTGCTGCTCTCCACCGGATAGCTGCGCTGGAAATTTATTCTTATGTTCAGTAAGACCAACTGCCTCTAACATTTTTCCCGGATCTTCTGCATCTTTTACTATACTTCTGGTCAATGCTACATTTTCATATGCTGTAAGACTTGGCAGCAGATTGTAAAACTGAAAAATAAATCCTATTTTATCTGCCCGGAAATCCGATAACTGTTTATCATTCATCTCTGAGACAGTTTCTCCATCGATGATAACCTGTCCCTCTGTTGGCTGGTCCATTCCCCCTAACATATTTAGTACCGTCGATTTTCCTGCTCCTGACTGTCCTAAAATCACCACAAATTCTCCCTCGTTAATCGTAAAGTTCACATGATTGACTGCATATTGCAGTGCTTCTCCTTCCCCATAAGTACGGACTACGTCCTTAAACTCAACAATTGTTTTCTTTGTTTCCTTTTTCATATTTCCATGTTCTCCTTCTTTCACGTAAGTTAGTCGTGTCTAATCGGGATTATAGCACAAAAATAAGGATAACCAAGTTCCGGTTATCCTGTTGAAAAATATTATCATTAATTTTTAAATAAATTTATTCTGTTAATCCTTTGATTTCATCCACAGATAATCCTGAAATTTCTGCTATCTGCTCCAAAGAAAAGCTACCCATCCTGAGCATCCGGGTTGCTGCTTTAACAGATGCCTGTTTTTCACCTTGTTCCACCCCTGCCTCAAACTCCGCTTTGCGAAGTTTCTTTTCTTCTTCCACTTTATCATATTCGAAAATACTCATCGCAACTACCTCCGCACGATTCTTTTTCAGGAAATCAGCAAGTATATTCTCCCGGATGCATTCTGTAACCGCTCGTTCCACAGCATCCTCCAACGGAAGCTGCTCTGCATACTTTCTGACTTTCGCTACATACTGCGCATACTCCTTTAATTTTCGGCAATGCTGCATTAATTCGCAATTATGTCCTTCATTGATATTTAATGTTGTCACAATCAGTTCCAATGCCGGTTCTGCTCCGGTATGTAAAAAAGCATCTGACAGCCGGCTGATGCAACAGTCCTCTAACGGCTCTATTCCATTATAAAAAACAAAAAAGCCGGGAGTCGGAATCTTTTGAATTGCAGATGAATATAACGATTTCCGGTCGATGAGTTTCTGGTATTCCGCTGCAATATAAAACAAGTCCCGAAGAGGAATATTGGGATTTACTGTAGACTGATGTTCATAAAGATAGAGATTCATGTCTAAAATAAATGCCAGATCATTTTTCATTCCCATATAAATAGCATTTTCCAATGTTACAATTTCCAAGTCATCGGGATTGGTGTAATTCCGTTTGTTTACCGCATTATAGAGTGACAGAAGTGACTCCCTATCCGAAAAAAGCATACGAAAAATCGTATCCTTATAATTGCGGTTTGCTGCTGGTACTTTCTTTGTCATATGTAGTTCCTCCTTTGATTTGCAGGAAGCTGCTACATACTCCTTTTCCTGTAACTTCTCCTGCTTTTTATTTAATAAATGGTATAAAAAGCATAGATAGATACAGAAATGTCATAACGCTTAAGACTGCCAGAACGGAATAATAGAAAAATGCTATCTGGATTGTATTTTATGCTTTGGATTATTGTATCACAAAGATTTTATCCCCAGCAATCCTTTTATAAATATTTTAGATTTCTAAGAATCTCTTAAGTTTTATTAATGGGTCTGTTCATATTCTAAGAATTCTTTTGTCTTAGACCAGTACTTGATTCCCCAGTTTTCAAAATTCCATTCTTCCATATAGGCATTGCACTCATAATCCACATAATAGAGGACATTCTGCCACAGGATAAAATTTGTAGGGAAATAATCAATATTTGTATGTGCAGCATATAACTTTGTGCACATTTCTTTTACCTGTTGCAAGCAGATTTCCGGCAGTGCGTCCTTTTCCACCTGCTGATAGACAGTGTCTCCCGGAATGTATTCCTTTAAAATGCGTTCCTGTGTTTCATCGATATCAAGCAGCTTTGGCATGGTAATTCCAATTTCCATAAGCCGTTTATAATCCCTTTTTTCAGCCTCTAACTTATTATCAAACTGATAATAACTGCATGGTTCATGGTGAATCTGTTTCAGGACATATTCCTTCTCCCCATCTGTCACAAGATAGGAATAGCCGCCTTTCCCCTTTCCAAGCAATTTTTTCACTTTATATTCTTTTCCGTTTAATGTCATTATCTCTTCTTCCGGCAGTTCCATTTCCATTCCAACATCCAGTTTCTTTTCATAAGCCAGCTTATCCGCCATGCGGATGCTGCGCTGTTTTCCGGTATCATCCACCAGAAGAATCGTAACCATCGGTTCTTCCCCTTCCGGCCGTCCTTCACAACCGAATTCATCCTCAATAATATCTGTGATTTTGTATTTTTTCATCTGTTGATTCCTTTCCCGTTACTTCCTTTATTTCTTTTGAAATATCTATGCTTCTATTACGAGACCAACTTTTAACTGCTCCACCATATCGCCTAACTCCTGCTGTAGAATCCGAAAAGCTCTTCCCCCCGTACAGTGACCGGTATAAATCTTTTTTACACCGGTTTCCTTTATTTTTTCTGCCAACTGCCGAATTTCAGTTTCCCCCTTTTGAAAAATGTGGAAACCACCAATCATCATTTTTGCCGGCTTTTCAAACAGTTTGCTGACCTCATTTATAATATTGTCTGCGCCACCATGCGAACAGCTGTTAAAAATAATAAGACCATCCTCTTCCTCTATTACAAGACTTTGTTCATGGGCGAAATCGTCCGGTCGCCAACGTCTGCCGTCTCTGATATACATTTTATTGGCGGCTCCGATTGTCTCAAGACCTTTTGTCGTATGGGGAATCAGATATACATTTTCATAAAGTTTGTACTTTCCGGTCACATATTCAATTCTATCCTTCTGTCTGGTTAAGATATGTTTTGGGATTCCAATATATTTATGAATAAACCACTTCTTAAAATAACAGTTTTCACCGGTTCCCTTTTGAAGGTAGAATTTTGCATTCTCATTTTCTTCAAAAAATGCCTGCATCCCATTTGCATGGTCATAATGAGCATGGGACAATACCCCATAATCCACTGCCCCGATATCCTTTTCCAATGCTTTTGCATTTACCAGAAAACGGTTTGATGCACCCGTATCAAGCAGTATATTTTTTCCTGCCTGTTCGATATAAATGCTCAACCCCCATTCTCCAGTTGCAATTTCCGTTCCTATATTATCTACTAATACAGTTGCTTTCAAATTGAATCCCCCTTTTCTTATCTCATTACTTTTCATTATACCAATTTCCACTATTTCTACAATCATATCCTGGCAGCTTTCTTCCTGCAATTTATTTTCCGTAATTTTCCTCCTGCAATTTTCCTTATGAAGCTCCATTGTAGTTTCTCCTGTTTTTCATATTGTTAACTCATATCTTATTCTAGGTTGACATTCCATTGATTTTTGTTTATCATAAAGAACTGTAAAATTCATACAGATACAAAGGAGACAAACCATGGATGCACTGACACTGGCACAGGAAATTATTGACGGACGACGCATTACGAGAAAGGATGATTTATCCTTTTTTCTTACCTGCGATTTAAAGGAATTATGCGAAGGAGCCGACAAAATCCGTGCTGCAAGAATTGGAGATAAAGTAGATTTATGTTCTATCATAAACGGACGAAGCGGACGCTGTCCGGAAGACTGTAAATATTGTGCCCAGTCTGCACATAACCATACCAACTGTGAAGTATATGACTTCCTGCCGGAAGAAGATATTATCAAAGCCTGCAAAATGAACGAAAGCGAAGGCGTTGACCGATTTTCTATCGTAACTGCGGGAAAAGCACTGACCGGTCCGGAGTTTGAAAAAGCCATTCACGCCTTTGAATCCATGCATCGGGAATGCAAAATCGATTTATGTGCTTCCATGGGATTTTTAGATGAGGAACAACTGCACCGTCTTCATGAGGCAGGCGTTAGCAGCTATCATCATAATATAGAAACATCACGCCGGAATTTTCCAAATATCTGCACCACCCATACCTACGATATGAAAATTGAAACTTTAAAGAAAGTAAAAGAGGAAGGCATGTGCGCCTGCTCCGGTGGTATTATCGGAATGGGCGAAACCTGGGAAGACCGTCTGGATATGGCAGTAAGTTTAGCTGAACTGGGAATTGATTCTATTCCAATCAATGCTTTAATGCCAATCCCGGGAACTCCATTAGAAAATCTGCCGCAGTTAAGTGAAGATGATATTCTGCGTACCATCGCCTTCTTCCGTTATATCAATCCGGATGCAAATATCCGTCTGGCTGCCGGCCGTGCACTGCTTACCAACGATGGTGAAACTGCTTTTCAGGCTGGTGCATCTGCAACCATTACCGGAAATATGCTGACTACCGTTGCCTGCGCTACCATAAGAAGTGACCGGAAATTGTTAGAAGATTTAGGCAGGGATGTAACTCCGGATTACTGGAAAGAAGCATAATAGATTCCGCAGCCTGCAGAACCTGCCACCGGCAGATTCTTATGGACCTTTGATAGAAAAAAGGAAGCCGTTCCATCGGAACTGCTTCCCTTTTTTATGCGGATAACCCACAAAATATTTTCCCGCATTTTTGCGATTTTCCTACACCTGTATTCGGTCTGCAATTTCATTTCCCATTGCAAATCTGCTGTCTTTTGCCCCAATAATTACACAGTCACGCATTTTCTGGATGAGCTGTATGCGTTCCCCCTCATCTACAGAGTGGCTATGCAAGAAATCAAGCACTTCCGGCTGACCAAACATCCACTGAATGGTATAGGTTTCACCTGGTGTTGCTTTTGACAATGCCTGCATAGAAATCCCTCCTTTTCTCCTATTGTAGTTTTCACCTGCCCTGTTAGTCAATTGCTATCTTAGTTGCAATCTTCCAACAAATAGTATACGTATATAACAGGAGTAAGATACGGATTTTCTCTTTTATCTTTTTAAAATATCCTCCAAATCCAGACCATAACGTTTGGCAATATCTCTTGCATAACTTAAGCCATCCGGTGTCGTCCGGATGACCCGGTAACTCCGGGTACCCTCTTCTTTGCTCTCCATCATTGCCACCAGATTATCGATTTTTCCTTTATTCTCCGGATGCTCATTATAGGTATCCAGCTGTTGTGTCAAATCATGAATATGGGTCACATAAAGACCACAGCAGCCGATAATTCCGATTCCGGTCAGCACCTCTGATGCTATGTAGCCTGCCTCAAGTCTACTGGTACTGGAAAAAGATTCATCCATCAACAGCATATCCGTATCTGACAGCAGTTTCATGATTTCACTCAGTCTTGCACACTCACTTTCCAATCTGCCCATTCCATAATTATTCTCATCAGAGGATGGAAAATGTGTAAATATTCCAGACACCGGACTCATTACCGCCTCTTCTGCCGGAACAAACAGCCCCAGTTGGAATAACGCCTGCGCCATTCCGATGGAATAGGCAAAAATAGATTTTCCTCCGTGATTTGGGCCGGTTATCAGATAGAATCTTCCATTTTCATCCAGTTCAAAGGAGTTAGACACAATCGTTTCCTCTACAGAATTCACTGCCAGCATAGGATTGTATACATGCTTTAACTCACAGCGTTTCTCCTGCATGGATGCAATCTTCGGTCTGCACATGGCAAATCCCTTTTCTTTCATGGAACGGATAAATTTTACTCCGGCAGTCAGAAAACGGATATCATCCAATAAAGCAATAAACATATTGGTATTAATGTGATAATAATTCTGCACCAGCGGTTCAAACTCCCTCAGCGACTTTGCAAAAATAGTCTGCAAAGCTGCATTCATGGAATAGTCTATAGCATCCTGTTCATCATTGTGCAGCACCCGGCTCAGCGGATAGATTGCCGACATCAGATGCCATTTATCATTTTTCCCTTTTTTCAAAAGCCGGTCCATGATAGTTCCCGGATGGAACTGCTCCTCATTGACAGAAATCAGTCCGGCTTCTTTCGGTCTTAAATTGCCATCAAGATTAATACCTACGGTTACGCTTTTGATATGCCCGAAGTTCAGTTCCATTTTCGGAAGTTCCTCATTCAGGCTCTGGTACTCACTGCTTGCTACAATTGAGTGAATTTCTTTTTTGAAATTCTGCATACCTTCCGAATGAATCTCTGCTTTTTCCAATGCATCCGCAAATAAATTTACAATTTCCTGATACATTTCAAGATATCGCACCGAACGCAGGGCTGAATCTGTCGTAAAATCACTGTTTAATACCCTTCGCATATCATTGATATTATAAATAATGGATACCGCCTTGCAAAATGCCTCGTAAAGTGACGGATTTTCCACCAGATCTTCTACTACGCCCAGACGATACTCTAATACCCGCTCATCTGTAGAAAAGAAATTTTCCAGTGAAAGGTCTGCCACTCCCCGGTAGCTTTCCTTAATCAGTATTACCATAGCATCAATTTTTAATGCCTGGATAAATTTATAATCCTTCATGGGAACGGCTTTGTTCCGGTCATAATCCGGTGGATATAATAAATGAAAATCTGTCTGCATTCCACTTACGCTCCTTTTCTCTATTGTGTCCTTCTCTGTCATGCATCTGAACGTGAATATGCATTTTTCATCTGGCTGCTTAATTCAAACAGCACTTTATCCAAAGTATCCTGTGTCTCTTTCTTAAGCATTTCTGCTATCGCATTATTTGCCTGCTGCATCAGTTTCTGTCTATCTGCTGCGTCCGTTTCTTCTGCCAGAAGTGCATCATAGGTATGCAGCAGTTCCCGCCCTTTTGCCATCACATGCATCTGGTAGCGTTCGATGTGAAAAAGGGATTTGTGATAAGAGGCATCTGCCATAGCCGCAATCATACGGCTTGCCCAGTAGAAATTCTCTGTAGAAATTTCTCCGGTGGTATTGGATAAATATTCCGGCGTTGTCTCCACTTCCCCGTAAAACGGAACCAGCACATTAAATACATTAGATGCAAATGCTACCCACTGTATGATGCTTCCTGTATTTTCGGTAATGTCCGCCTGCTCCGGCCGCATTTCAATCACAGAAAGGAAATCATTCCGGTTGACTCCAATGGAACGGAATGCGCCTTTCATGGATTTTTCCCCATAAGAACCATATGGGTCATACGGTGTTCCCTGAAAATGTGCGGATAGTACATATTTTACATCTTCAATCGTTACCTTTTTCTCCGGTTTCAAGCACCATGGAATATCATCGGATGCCGGCGTATAATCAGCCTGCTCCCCATCCCATTTATAGGTATGTGGGTTGAGATAACGCTCCATAAACCAGGCTCTTGGTGTATTGTATACATGATCGGAATCATCATGGGAACCAAATGCCTCTCTTGGATTTAAGCTGCCATCCAAGGAAAGATTCAGATGATTTTCTTCAATAAATTCCCGCAAATCCTTTGAGCACATATAGTCCTTCTGTGTGGTAAGGGCATCCTCTAAATCAAAGGTATCAAGTCCCAGCTGGTTTGGCATTACCACATAGACATCATCCGGCACTCTTCCTGCCATCCAGTGATGTCCGCCAATAGTCTCAAGCCACCAGATTTCATCCTTATCCTGAAATGCAATTCCATTCATCTCATAGGTTCCATACTGCTCCAACAAACTGCCCAGACGAATGACACCCTCTCTTGCACTGTGAATGTACGGAAGCACAATGTATACAATATCCTCTTCTCCAATGCCGCCGATAATCTCTTCCCTGCCATTTTCTGCCGGATGGTAGGTCACCAGAGGATCTGCTCCTAAGACGCGGGGATTGGAAGTTATAGTCTCTGTTGCAGTCATGGCAACCTTCGCCTCATTGACACCGCAGGCAGCCCAGATTCCCTCTCCATCTACTGCATTCGGCATTGCCGTGTAACGCATCGGATGCTCCGGCAATTCTATTTTCACATGAGATAATACAGACTGATAGATTGTCGGCTGTTCTTCCGGATGAATCACCACATATTTCTTAGGTGTAAAATGTCCGGCACCGGAATCATCATTTCGTGCAATTATGGTTGCTCCATTATAAGAAGCTTTTTTCCCTACTAAAATAGTTGTACATGGCATATCTGTTCTACCCCTTTTCCTGTTTCATTGAATGTTATTTCTAACGATAGCCCATCTTCGTCTCATAATTTACAATGGTATCCTCATTGGTTCTCTCTATCTCCGATAACATATCTTCTTTGAAATCGTCTGGTTCAATGGTTCCGTTGTACCAGGATTTTCCATTGAAATATTCCTGCAGTCCTTCATCTAAGAATTTTCTTCCATGTCTTGCATAGATTTCATTTCTGGCAATCCGGAGGTCCTCCTGGGTCAGATTCTCCAAATCAGCTTCCGTTAATAATCGGCTGGCACTCTCCGGAAGAATATACTCTGCTTCCTCTTCTCCAACTGCTCCGTCTGTTCCCATGTCCTCATTTCCGGTTGTATCTTCTTTATTTATTACTTCGGAAGTTTTCTCAGATGCTTCCTGCTGTCCGGTTACATCTTTCCTATCTGTCTGCTCGGTAGACGTTTCCGTCTCTGTGGTCTGCTCCGTTGTAACCACCGGCTTATCGGTAATATCATCCTGCTTTGCCGGCTGATTGCCTTTGATAAATAACAATACAATAATTGCAATCAGAATAATAATAAGAACTGCTGCACCGATTAATAAATATACCATAGCACCGGAGCCGGATTTCTTCTCAGTTTCATTCTTATTTTTATTTGATATTTTTTCACTGTTCTTTGTTTTTGTTACTTTCTCATTCTTTTTTTGTTGTGGCTGTGGTACCAGATTTGGTTGATTTACCGGTGCTTTCTGTGGTGTCGGATTTGGCTGGATTGCTCCCGGCTGAAAAGCTTCTACTTTCGTTCCGCATTTGGTACAGAATTTTGCATTTACCGGTAATTCATTTCCACATTTTGTACAAAACATTTTCTTTCCTCTTTTCTGTTATTTTATGTTTCTTTTGTTTCAAATTTTCAAATTATTTTTATTATAGATTCTATTATACAAAAATGCGGGACACCAATTCCGTATCCCGCATTATCTTTTTTATCTTTTAAATTTCTTCCCGTCCTGTTCTGGAACGAATTACGAATAATACACCAATTAATACCACGATACAAACCGGAAGTGCCAGCCATGAAATTCCTGCCAGTCCTGCTGCCTGCAGGATACCAATCAGGAAATAGCCCAGTAAGCAGACTGCTGCAACTGTCAATGCATACGGAAGCTGGGTTGCTACATGGTTAACATGCTCACAGTGACCACCGGCAGATGCCATAATTGTGGTATCTGAAATCGGTGAGCAATGGTCTCCACAAACTGCTCCTGCCAGACAGGACGCAATGGAGATTACCATCATCTGTCCGCTTGGGAATACACCAAGGACAATCGGAATCAGAATACTGAAGGTTCCCCAGGAGGTTCCGGTTGCAAATGCTAAGAACGCTGCTACCAGGAAGATAATCATTGGCAGGAAGCCCTGCATTGCATTTGCTGAATTTGCTACCAGATCAGCCACGAATACTTTTGCTCCTAAGAGATTGGTCATTCCGGATAAGGTCCATGCCATAGTCAGAATCAGAATCGGAGCAATCATCGCCTTAAATCCTTCCGGAATACATTCGGTAAATTCCTTAAAGGATAAAACATCACGCAACATGTAATAGATAAAAGTAAATACCAGTGTTACTGCGCCGCCAAGAACCAGTCCGACGGAAGCATCACAGCCGGAGAATGCCTCTACAAAGGAAGTTCCGCTGAAGAAGCCTCCGGTATAAATCATGGCTACGATACAGCTTACAATCAACACAGCTACCGGAAGAATCAAATCCAGTACGTGAGAGTTTTCTTTTACAACTTCCTCTTCATTATCTTCATACGGTCTTCCCGGTGTGGTAAACAAATCACCTTTGATTGCATTCATTTCATGGGTTTTCATCGGTCCGAAATCCACGCGCAAAAGAGTAATTCCAATTAACATTACCAATGTCAGCAATGCATATAAGTTAAATGGAATTGTCTGGATAAATACCGCAAATCCATTGATTCCGGAATCTGCCGGAACAGAAGAAGTAACTGCTGCTGCCCAGGAGCTGATTGGTGCGATGATACATACCGGTGCTGCCGTTGCATCAATAATATAAGATAATTTTGCACGGGATACCTTGTGCCGGTCTGTAACCGGACGCATTACACTTCCTACGGTCAGACAGTTAAAATAATCATCCACGAAAATCAATACACCAAGAATCATAACGGAAATCTGCGCTCCGATTCTGGTTTTAATATGCCGGGATGCCCACTTTCCAAATGCTGCAGAACCACCTGCACGGTTAAGAAGGGATACCAAAATGCCAAGCATGACAAGGAATACTAAAATTCCCACATTCCATGCATCCGCAAGCTTGTATACCATACCGCCTTCTTCCTGGAAGAAAATGGTATTTATCATCAACTCAAGGTTGAAGTTGGAATACAGCAAACCTCCTGCAATAATTCCTGCTAAAAGTGAGGTATATACTTCCTTGGTAATCAGTGCCAGTCCGATTGCAATAACCGGTGGAAGCAATGATAAAATTGTCGCATAAGCTTTACACTGATAGCTGTCAGCATCAGCAATTGTTCCAGGTGTCTGGCTTGTTACGACCATAAGTATCACGATAATCGCAATAAATACCAGCATACCAATCTGTTTTCTTTTCATTTTCACTGTTTTCGTCTCCATCTCATTGTATTTTCAAAATAACCTACTCTGCCTTAATTGCCCAGCGCATCTTAGTAGAACGTGCCCGTCCGTTCTGCGCACACTCCTGTGCAGATGGGCGGATTACATCTTTGGCATAATCGGCATAAATGCCTGCCCGATAGCCTTCTTTTAATGCTTTCTTTACTAACTTGTCTTCGCCGGAATGGAAAGTTAAAATTGCGGCTCTTCCGCCCGGTTTCAATGCATCCGGCAGTTTCTCCATGAATTCATACAGCACTTCAAATTCACGGTTCACATCAATACGAAGTGCCTGGAAGGTTCGCTGGCAGGTCTTTTTTATCGTATCCTTCTTCTCTTTTTCCGGTAGAAAATCAAGCGTCTTTTCAATGATATTCCTTAACTTTGTGGTGGTATCAATCCGGCTGCCTTTTCGAATCTCATCGGTAATCGCTTTTGCCAGTTCTTCACAGTATGGCTCATCTGAATTTTCATAAAGCATTCCCGCCAGTTCATCCTTTGTAATGGCAGCCAGGCGTTCTGCTGCACTGATTCCGGCTTCCTGATTCAGCCGTAAATCCAGTGGGCCATCCACTTTAAAAGAAAATCCACGCTTCGGATTATCAATCTGCATGGAAGATACACCCAGATCCGCAAGAATAAAATCAAATCCGCCGGCTTCTTTTGCAATTTCATCTATCGTACAGAAATTCTGTAATCGTATTGTCAGAATATCTTCTCCAAAACCGGCCTCTTCTAACCGCTTTCTTGTCCTGGCTGATTCCTCCGGGTCTACATCCGTTGCATAGATGTGTCCCTGCCCGTTTAAGCACTGCAGCATGGCTTTCGTATGACCGCCATATCCCAAGGTCGCATCAAAGCCTGTTTCTCCCGGCTGGATTTTTAAGAAATCCAGAATTTCATTTACCATTATGGAAATATGCATTCCGGCAGGTGTGTTTCCTTTTTTTATTACATGCTCAATCGTATCTTTATATTTTTCCGGCTGAAGTTCTTTATATTTTTCTTCAAATTTCTTCGGATATTTTCCACTGTAACGCACCCTGCGTTTGTGGGTTGTCTGGTTTTCCTCTGCCATAATTAAAGAGCCTTCTTGATTGCTTCCATTAACTCATCATAAGTCTCAAATGCAGGCAGTTCCGGATGGTCTTTCTTAATCTGCTCGGTGCTGCGGAATAAGAATCCTGCTTTACTTGCCTCAATCATTCCAAGGTCATTGTGGCTGTCTCCGCTGGCAATCGTCTCATAACCAATGGACTGTAATGCTTTTACTGTAGTCAGCTTGGAATTTTCAATTCTCATCTTAAATCCGGTAATCTCACCGTCCTCTGCCACCTCCAGAGAATTACAGAAAATGGTAGGCCAGCCTAATTTCTTCATCAGAGGTCCTGCAAACTGGGTAAAGGTATCACTGATGATGATAACCTGTGTCATGGAACGAAGTTCATCTAAGAACTCTTTTGCTCCCGGCATCGGGTCAATTTTTGCGATGGTTTCCTGAATCTCTTTTAATCCAAGTCCATGTTCTTTTAAGATGCCAAGTCTCCATTTCATCAATTTATCGTAATCCGGTTCGTCTCTTGTAGTTCTCTTTAATTCAGGGATTCCGCTTGCTTCTGCAAATGCAATCCAGATCTCCGGTACCAATACTCCTTCCAGATCAAGGCATACAATGTTCATGTCCATAATTAATCCTCCATACAAACATATTTAATTCAACAAATTACTTCCCTAAAGTATACCTTATTATGAATAAAAGTACAAGAAAGAACCTCATTTTTCAGAAAGCCAAAGCTTTTCTCACAGCCAATATGTGACAAGCTATGTTATAATTGGTTAACATGTGACTTTTTTATCACTTTCAGGAGGTCTAAGATATGCATAAGTTTTCGTTTAAAAATATATGTATTTCCATTTTTGCCATTCTGTTATTGCTTGCAATGGCAATTCCATTCATGTAAAGGTGTACGCTTATCTCAACGGGCACCCGGTCTACACTTATGGTGGCAATGAATTTTTCCATGGAAATTTAGTAGGCTATGGTACCCAGTACATCTCCCTGCCTTCCAGTTATAACGGGAAATCTTTTAATAAGAAAGAAATGAAAGAAAAACAGCCGGAGCTGTTTCGGAGATAACTCGTCACAATTCCAAAAGAAAAGAAGACGCTCAGGAAAGTCTGACGCCTTCTTTTCTTTTATTTACGCGGGTAGTTTTTCCCACTACTCACCTGCATAAATCGGTGGATGAACGGCATATGCCAGAAGATTTGCTGCAGACATCGTATCAAATACCGGTACTTCGCACACGGCTTCGATTCCTCTGGCATAGGTTGCCAGATTACTGCATTCTACGATTACCGCCCGCAAATCCTTTGTCTTTTCTTTTAACAACCGGGCTGCATGCAATACATCCCGGTTCATTTTTTCTATATCAAGATTTTTGCCACCCTCAATAACAATTTCATGGAAATGAGGTTCATCCTGCAAACCTTGAATAGATAATGGAATTTCTTTGCTCCAGCCAGATGCCAGAAGATGCTTTTCACTTAAAAGTTCCGAATGTCCGGTCAGTATTCCAATGGTTCCGTTTCTTCCGATAAGCTGCCATACCATAGGAATCTGGGTAAGCGAGGAACCGATAAACGGAATTCCGATTTCTGCCCCGATACAGTCCTGATAAAGGCTCATCATGCCACAGTCTCCTATGATACCTTTGATTCCCGCCTCTTTCAAATGCCGGCATCCTTCTAAAATATTTTCTTTTATTGCATCGTTATAATCTAATAATTCTGCAAATCCGCCTTTGATTACTTCATACCGGACCGGATAGGAAAAGGATGCCGCATGTCCGGCATCCCCTGGGATTCTTGGAGTACTGGTAGAAAATACCAGCACTCCGATATATTGTCCATAATACGGATGACCTGTTTCTATTTTCATATTATGCTGCCGCCTGTTCTGCTACACTGCCTGCCGGTTCTTTACCTACGAAGGTTCTGCCCCAGCCGGTAATCATTGCGATTAACATCATGATTCCAAGGCCAATACCGTGGAAGGAGAATAATACTATCAGGTTCATGTTGAAGTTTACTGCCACACCTGAGCTTGCGGCAAAAGTATATGCTAACATTGGTGCAAAACCATATGGAATCAGGCACATTGCCACACAGGATACTGCATCTAAGATATTCGCACTACGATCCGGTGTAATGCCATGTTTTTCTGTCAGCAGGCGTTTTGCCACCGGTCCTTCCATTAAGATAACAACGGAGTTACATACGGTAAGGATACATAACAGTACATCTACTGCTGCAACTACAAGCTCTGCTTTTCTTGGTGTATCCGCAACCTTTGTTACTTTTTCCAGTAATACTTCAAATAAGCCGCCGACTTCCAGAAGATGAACCAGTGACATCAAAAGCATCGCAAATACGACTGTGTCCATCATTCCATTGATACCATCTACCAATGTTCCGCCTACACTGAAGCTGTTCATATCAATGATTAAAATATCGGATACCGGAAGCAGACCGGATATAACACCAACTACCAGCCCTACTGCTACGGAAGCAGAAAGTGCCACTAGCATATGTGTTCCTTTAATCATCATAAATATCAGCAATGCAGGAACCACTAACATAATCAGTCCTTTCGGGCTTGCTGCCACATCAGATGCAACGGTTGTTCCATCATAAGTTGCAAAACCTGCGGTTACAAAAAGTACCAATGCGATAGCTGCACCAGCTAATGCATATTTTAAGCGGGAACGTACAACAGTTGGAACCGGTACATCCTGTGAATATGCAGATGCAATAGTGGTATCAGATACTGGTGCGATGTTGTCTCCAAAGTATGCTGCACTGACAATTGCTCCTAAAATAAGTGGTGGGTATGCACCAAGGGAAACGCCTACCGGATAAAGAATCGGTGCCAATGACATAACAGTTCCAAGTGCAGTTCCTGTTGCAGTAGATAATACACTGCCACAGATAAAAATAATTGCCGGGAACAATGCTCCGGTTACTCCGATGGATGTACAAAGCCAGGTCAGGCCTTCAATCAGCCCGGTAGTTTTCATAATCTGTGCAACCATACCTGCAAAAAACAGGATAATTACAATCATAATAACGGTCTTATTGGCAATTCCTTCAATTAATGCTTCCGCACATTCTGCCGGCTTCTTGGCAAGCAGCAGTGCTAAAAACATGCCGGCAAGGGTTGGTACCCAGAATGCCATTGGCAATGCCTTTCCACTTAAAGATAGAAATAAGATTCCTCCTAACATCACTAAAAACGGTAATACTAATCCAAACATGCCGCCCCGGAATTCGAGGCGTTTTACTTTTGTCTCTGTCATAATAAACATCCTCCTTATCATTACTCTTTCAACTATAATTTGAGAAATGTACCTTGCAAGTTTCCACGTAAAAAGGAGCCCAAAAGCCATTTTTATCTGGCTTTAGACTCCTTCGTCGTTTCTGATGATAATGTATCATGCTTTATTCTTAATTTCTGTAAATCAACTTACAAAACAACTATGTTTTTTTGTAAAACATATTACACTTTTATTTTGCATACAGCCCGTTTAACACTTCTCCAATGGAAGTAATGCCGTATTCTATCTGTTCCATGGATGGGACGGTAAAATTTAACCGGAAAGAATGGGATTTGCTGTTATTGGTAATAAATACATCTCCTGAAATAATAGCAACCTTCTTCTCGCTGACTAACTTCTGTACCAGCTCATCAATGTCAATCTTACCAGAGGTATCGGTACACCATACAAACATTCCGCCATCCGGCTCAATACACTTTATCTCCTTTGGAAGCTTTTCCCTGATTAATTTGCACATATATTCGCTCTTTTTCGCATAGAAAGCGGATACCTCTGCAATATGTTTCTTAATATCATAATTCTTATAATACTCATAAACAATCATCTGTGCAAGAATATTTGTATGTACATCGGTAAACTGTTTTAACAGTGTTCCACGTTCAACAATCTTCTTGTTGGCAATCATAAATCCCACGCGAAGCCCTGGTGCCACAACCTTGGAAAAGCTGCCGGAATAACATACAATTCCTGCATCATCAAAGGACTTAAATGCCGGTACATGCTCGCCCCGGAAACGCAGCTCACCATATGGATTATCTTCTATAATGATGATATCATGCTTTTTGCAGACCTCATAAATTGCTTTCCTCCGCTCCAATGGCATCGTAAGTCCTGTCGGATTAGAAAAGTTTGGAATGAGATAAACTGCCTTAATGGGATTCGTTGCAATGGCTTCCTCTAACTGTTCCGGCAGCATGCCGCTATCATCGCCTTTTACACCAACCAGCTTTACATTATTAGCTTTTATTGCACTTAAAGAACCGATAAAAATGGTCTCATCACAGGCAATGGCATCTCCCTCATCACAGAAGATTTTCACTGTCATATCATTTGCCTGTTGCGCACCGGATGTAATCAGTACTGCATCTTCCTCTGTTCCAATGTTAAAATTCGTCTTTACATACTCTGCAATCTGTTCCCGCAGCGGAGTATATCCTTCGCTGATGGAATACTGCAGTGCTGCAATGGGATTTTCCGTTAAAATTTTCTGGGTAATCTCTGCAATTTCTTTTTCCGGAAATGCTTCCTTGGCAGGATTTCCTCCGGATAATGCTACGATTCCATCTCCTACCATAAGTTTAAATAATTCTCGGATAGCCGATGGTTTTAAAGTCTGTACTTTCTCTGAAAATTTATATTCCATAATATGTCCTCCTCTATGAAGTTATCCCTTTTGTCAGGGCATTTACCATCATTTTTCTACCTTTATTTATAGTGAATGACATTCCGAAGGGGTTTGCCTGCTTTGTAAGCTGCCATATTTTCTTCGTATAACTGTTTTAACCGTTTCACCCAGCTGTCTCCTGCCCCTGCCTTATGGGTTGTCAGGAAAACATTCGGTAAATCCCATAACTTTGACTCCTTGGGCAATGGCTCCACCTCAAAAACATCCAGTGCAGCGGCTGCAATCTCGCCTTCTTTCAATGCCCGGATTAAATCCTCTTCCACTACAATCGGTCCTCTTGCTGCATTTAAGAACATGGCATCCTTTTTCATTTTCCGGAATGCACCATAATTTATCATATGCCTGGTGGCATCATTCAAAGGCACTACAACGACGATGTAATCACATTCCGTAAGCAGCGTATCAAGCCCTTCCTTTGTATCAAAGAAATGATCCCAGTAAGGACAATCCTTATTATATAAACCATAGGTATATACTTCCATTTCAAAGGCTTTGGCACGTTTTCCGATTTCTACTGCAATTGCGCCATCTCCGATTAATCCTAATTTCTTTGTATACAAATCCTTTCCAACCACAGACATCCATGGATCCTGGTTAAAGGTAATCCACTCATGCCGTTTCTTAGCTTCCACGTATTCCTGCATTCTTCTGGAATACATCATCATCTTGCAGAACACATCCTCTGCAATAGAAACACTCATATTTCCGGTTCCGTTGGTAAAGAGAATGCCACGCTTTTTCATTTCCTCCAAATCAGCTCCATCTACGCCTGCTGCCGGGGTCTGAATCCATTTCACCGATTGACACATATCTAAGAAATCCTTCTTTAACATATATGGATGAATATTAATCACTTCTGCTTCCGCCATTACCTGCGGATGTGCAAGCATTTCCTCATTGGAATAAAAATGTGTCTCATCCTCTGCAGCTTCCGGCCATAATCCTTTATATAACTCATGTGATACAATTTTCATGTTCCCATCTCCTTTCTGCCTCCCAATGTAACATGAGAAACAAAAAATTTCTGTAAACTGATTTATAAAAATTCTAAGAAATTTTGTAAAGTGCTTTACTTTCTTTTCCTCATTTTGTCGTATATAATGTAGATATTCTGATACGAAAGAAGGATTTCACATGGGTGCTTTATCAAATGATGATATCTATAACGAAGATTTTTCCAGGCAGGTTACCAATCCCTGGGTGAAGCTTTCTCCAGACGAATGGGGAAGCCTTACGGAAGGACTGTATCCTACCCGGTTTGATAAAAATACGGTTATCTATCACCAGGGCGATATGCTGCGCTTTGCTTTTATCGTAAAAAGCGGCAGAGTCCGCCTCAGCTATTACAGCGAGGCCGGCGAAGAAAAGGGGATTCTGATTGCAGAAGAAAACTGCATGTTTGGAGAAGCAGCGGCTCTGCCGGGTTACCCGACCTATTATACGGCAACTGCAATCGTAGACTGTGAATTATATCTGGTTCCGATTCCAAAACTTATTTCTACGATTCAGACGGATTCAGATTTTGCGCTGAAATTAATTATGCTGATGGCTCGGAAAATGCGGATTTATTCTGCGCAGGAAATCGAGCTTTCCTTTACGGAAGCCTATACCAGAACCTGCCATGCCCTGCTTTATATTGCAGATGTCTATGGCAAACCTACCGACGAGGGAATTCTCATTCGTAACCGCTTTACCCATCAGGAGCTTGCCAATATGATTCATACCAGCAGGGTCAGTGTTGCCAATGTTTTCAGTGAACTGACGAAGTGCGGCATTATTGCCAAGCGGGATGGGCATTATATTATATTAAAACCGGATGAACTTTACGTTTAATTTTACATGCAAAAGAGGGATGAACAATGACTGGAATTATTATCTACAAGATTGAAACCTTTGTAATTATGATGCTGCTTGGTGTCCTTGCAGCCAGACTTCACATTTTAAAGAAAGATGGATTAAGTACCTTATCGGGGCTTCTGGTAAAAATTACTTTTCCCTGTCTGGGATTTGCCTTAATCTATGATGCGGATACTTCTCTTCTTGATTTTGCTGCTAACTGGAAATTTGTAGTCTTTGAACTGCTGTTGTCTGCATTTCTCCTAGTACTTGGTTTTCTCTCCATGAAGCTGATGCGTCTGCCGAACTCCACCAGACAGATACATATCATCCAGACCATGTTCGGAAATCAGGGGTTTATGAACATCCCGATTCTGCTTTCTATTTTTACCCACGGGGAAGCCAGTGTATACATTGCCATTTTCACTCTGGTAGATCAGATTCTTCTCTGGTCACTCGGTGTTGTCATCATGTCTTCTTCCGACCCTGCCAATAAAAAAGTCTTATCTCTTAACACCTTAAAGAAGATTTTAAATCCCATGAACTTAAGCATGCTTGCAGCTGTTCTATTTACTACCTTCCATATTCATCTTCCGGAGGTGCTTTCTTCTACAATTACCTCTGTTGGAAATGTAAGCTTCAGTCTTGCGCTGATTTTCCTGGGTGCAACTCTTTCTTATATTTCCTTAAAGAATCTCGACTTTATTTATGATTATTTCTTTCTGGTAATTGTCAAAATGATTCTGATTCCGGTTGGTGTTGCAGCCGTGGTATCACATTTTCTTACTCCGACCGAAACAACCATTCTTACCCTGATGGCATGTATGCCTGCCATGTCCGCCATTCCGATGATGGCAGAAAACTACCATTCCGATGCGGAATTTGCTTCTAAGACCTGCTTTGTCATGACACTTTGCTCCGTCTTTACGATTCCGCTGGTCTTCTTCCTCTTAGAACTTCTCGGCATCCACATTGGCTGATGATTGGTCTTCTTTCTGAAATATGCTATAATGAGCGGTGCCATCCCGTAAAATAATAACCGGTTTTGCTTGCAAAACACCGGTTATCATTTTATGGGATGATAGTGCGAAGCACGTACATCTTGAAAATCTTCGATTTTCAAGATGCACTGCGTACTAACTTAATAACGACTTATCTAACTTTAAGAAACCCTTCAGAAAGGAGTCTCCATGAGTATCTTATCCAACCTATCCAGTAAAAAACGTACCTTTGAAGTAGCAGAACCAGACCGGAAATATCTGGCACAGGGCATCTTCTTCATTGCCCTGGGAACCATTCTTATTTCCTGCATTACCGTTACAGAGCTTAATCTGATGCCTCGTTATCTGCTGCTTGCTGCCGGTATTATCCTTGGTATCTTCGGCTGTTTTCGATTATTGAAATTCCATAAAGACGCCAAAGCTTTCCGCGACTACGAACCCGCCTGGGACAAAGGCCGAGGCATGTATGACCGGTTTGCCAAAGAATATAACCAGTGGAACGAAGATGAAACTCCTCCGGTAAGCTGTGATGGTGATATTACATATTTTCTGAAATTACAGCAGGAACGTCTTAAGGAAAAGGGACTTCATATGGAAAACCGTGTCATTCCGGGAAAGGGAAATACTTTTGGTACTGCCTGTCTCACCCACAAGAGTGCCTGGTATACCTCGGATACAACTTATGAAGAAATCCGCCATAAGTTCTCTTTTTCCAATGCTTCCGGCGAACTCTATTCCCGTGATACCGAGCAGGTTATGTATGAAACAATTGTGCACAGCCCTAACGAACAGCAGCTTCCATTTATTACCGCAACCTGTCCAAGCTGTGGTGCCGTTAATCTGGTTTCCAATCTGACGGAAGGCTGTCCTTACTGTGATACGAAATTTCGCATAACGGATTTATTTCCCCGTGTCATGAATTTATCCTTTGTAATAAATGCATCCTCCAACCGGAATATGCAGGTATTTCACAATACCATTTTACTTACCATGCTGGCATTTTTTGCTGGATTCTTCCCATTCTTTCTCATTGGAAAACAGGAAATTCTTCCTCTGGCACTGTTCTCTGCTTATCTTGCCGCACTGATTGGTGGCGGATTCTTAGGCTTGCTGTTAGGAGATTTGCTGCTTCTTATGGGGCTTGGCAACCGGGATGGCATGAAACATATTTCGGCTTTTGGCTTTCTGCGTACAAAACGGAAGTTAAAGGATACGATGCTTCGTTATGATCCGAATTTCTCTTATGAAAAGTTTGAAGGCCAGATGATTTCTCTTGTACGCATGGCGGTATTTTCCAATGACCCATCCACGCTTTCTTCCTATCGTGGTGGTACATTAGACGAGCGTTTCAAAGATATCATTGAAATGACTTATACCAGTGGCATGACACTGAGAAATCTGTCCGTGGAAAACCATCAGCTGCATATGACCTTACGAACCTGGTGGATAAATTACAGCGAAAAAAATGGAAATATTTCCAAAACCGGTGACTGTATTGATGTCACTCTTTTGCGAAATATTTCCACTCCGGAACCACCTGGATTCTCCATCAGTTCCGTTATCTGTAATAGCTGCGGTGCCAGCTTTGATGCAGTACGACAGCGGTATTGTCCATTCTGTCACAGCGAATATCATATGGAAGATAAGACTTTTATTATCGAAGATATGAAATTAATCCGATGAACTATTCTTCTTTCTCAAAACCATGCTGTAGGAATTCATTCCATGCAGCATTGGTTTTTTCTAATTCTTTTTTCTGTATAATCGCATTCCGGTCACTTAATATAGCAAGCATTTCATCTACAATTTCACCCTCCGGCAGATATTCATAGTGTGATAAATACCACAGCATCCTCTGTGCCGTAAAATCCGTATTCAGATTCCGGGTAATGACATCACAGAATTCTTCCGGATACCCCCTCTCTGTCATGATATGATAAAGTTCTATACTCTTTTCCGACTTCGGTTTCATTTTTCATTCCTGCCCTTCGTCTCTTAGAATTCATATTTTAATATGGCACAGTTCTTCACGCCAAATGCAGCATATTCTTCATTGGTCATTTCATAAAAATAGGACTGCACAACTCTTGATATGCCATTGTGTGCCACCAGAATATAAGTCTTATCGGAAGCTGTTACTTCATCCAGAAGATTGTAAATTCTCTGTGCCAGATGCAGCATAGATTCTCCGCCGTCATAGCGGGTGATAAACTGTCCCTTTGCAATCTTAAATTCTGCTCCATCCCGCGGTGTGGATTCAAATCTGCCAAAGTTCTGCTCTTTTAAACGAAGCTCTTCCCTTGCCGGAATTCCGGTAATTTCCGAAATATGCAATGCAGTATCTTTTGCCCGGATTAATGGGGAATATAATATTTCATCCGCCTTTATGCCTTCTTCTAATATTTTCTTTCCGGTCTCAATTGCCTGCTTATGTCCAAGCTCAGTCAGTGCAATATCTGTTGCACCACATATCTTATTTTCTACATTCCATATGGTCTGTCCGTGCCGGACAAAATATACATATCCCATACTGTTATCTCCCTTAATGCCTTATTTATGTTCTTCGTCATTTTAGCGGTTCACCGGAAAAATGTCAATTTTCATATGTTTAAACAAATTTGAGGAATAATCCGTTTCCAAGTCACTTATTATCTGAATAATTTTGACATATTTCCAATAAAGTAGTAAAATTATGATAAATATTTAGATTTTCGCTTTTACTTTTACTATTGTATAACGCAATTGGTGCCATAGTGCCATTGTATATAACAAAGGAGGAACGTTATGTTTGAGAATCTTAAAATTAGAAACCGTCTGGGGAAGGCATTCCGTATTATCGTGACATCCTGCTCCATCGCAGCCGTCCTTGGTGTGGTTATGCTGATTGTAACCATGACTCTGTATAAGAATGCCCTGAACAATTATGGTTTTTCACAGGGTGACATCGGCAAAGCAATGGTTGCCTTTACCGATACCAGATCTGCCACCCGTGCTATTGTCGGATATGATGATGACAGTCTGATTAGTCAGATGTCCGATACCCATGACGAAAGAAAGGCCACTTTTGAACAGTATTGGGAAATTGTAGATGAAGTTACTACCACCAGCAAAGAGCAGGAAATCTATGATTCCATTGATGCCAAGCTGGAAGATTACTGGACTACTGAGCAGAAAGCAATTGATACCGGCAAAACAACCGACCCGGGTCAGAGTGCAAAAGCCCAGAATATAATGATTGATGAAGTAGCCCCATTATATGACGAAATCTATTCCGGAATGAGGGACTTGATGAATACCAAAGTAACAGAAGGAGATCATTTAGCAGATACACTTTCTGTTGTTTCCCTTATTTTTATCATTATCATTGCTGTAATTATTATTGTATCCATCCTTGTTTCTTCCAAGATGGGAGCTTCCATTGCAAGGGGAATTTCAAAACCTTTAGTCGCACTGGAGAATCGTCTTAGCACTTTTGCACAGGGTAATTTACATGACCCTTTCCCGGAGGTGAAATCCAACGATGAAGTTGCAAGTATTGCAGCCACTTCTACTGAAATGGCTGAAACACTGAACGCAGTCATCACTGATGTAGGTGTTCTGATGGAGGCCATGGCAAATGGTGATTACACCATTCAGTCCGAGCATTCCGACAAATATGTCGGTGACTTCGAACAGTTACTGACCGCAATGCGTGGCATGCGTGATGCAATGGTACATACTATCCAGATGATTGGAGAAGCTTCTTCCCAGGTTTCTGCCGGTTCCATGAACCTTGCAGAATCTTCCCAGAGTATGGCAGAAGGTGCTACTGAGCAGGCCGGTGCCGTACAACAGCTTCAGGCAACAATCACTGATATTACAAGTAATATTGAACAGTCCGCTGATCAGGCTCAGATTGCTTATGATCAGGCAAAGCAGTATGCTGCTGAAGCAGAAGACAGCAGTGCTGAAATGAAAGCCATGGTTGATGCTATGGCACGTATTGATGAAACTTCTAAGAAAATTGGAAATATTATTTCTGAAATCGAAGATATTGCTTCCCAGACCAACTTACTTTCTCTGAATGCTTCTATCGAGGCTGCAAGAGCCGGCGAAGCAGGACGTGGATTCGCCGTTGTTGCGGATCAGATTCGTCAGCTTGCAGAGCAGACAACCAAATCTGCTGTAGATACCAGAGACTTAATCGAAGGTGCCCTTCAGGAGATTGCTGAAGGTAATGCTGCTGCAGACCATGCTGCTGAATCTATCGGAAACGTTGTAAATGGTATCCAGCAGATTGCAGAATCTTCCAAGCACATCAGTGATGTTGCTAAGACTCAGGCAAATGCCATGGATCAGGCAGAACAGGGTGTAAACCAGATTTCTGAGGTAGTTCAGTCCAACTCCGCATCCGCAGAAGAGACCTCCGCTACCAGCCAGGAGTTATCTGCACAGGCAACTTCCTTAGATGAACTTGTTGGAAAATTCATCTTACCGGAAGGAACTGAACAGTAAAATATACCAAAGCCCGTGAAATCATAAAACAATTTGATTCCACGGGCTTTTCTTTTATTCCAATTTCTTTATTCCAATTTCCCCTGTTCTTCTGCCAGGCTTCGCAGTTCTTTATTTAACATATTATAAGGTCCGAAATTCTCGCAGGTGCAAATACAGGTTTCACAGCCTGCAAGTATTTTCTTAGCTTCTTCCAGTTGTGCTTCTTCCATCGGATAAAATGCTTTTGCAGTAATGACTTTTGATGCCAGTGCCGTTGCAACAGGATATTCTACGTCATTTTCAAATAAGATTCCTGCTGCAAATGGAATATGCTCTCTCTGCAGTCTGTAATAGATTGGTATTGCAGCACCACCGCCTCCGATTACGAATACGTTCGGGGCAGCTTTATTTCCCGGCATCTGCATGATTCCAAGCATGGAATCAAAGTTCTTTTCCTCAATTCCATAAAGCTTCTGTACCAGCGAACCCTGAAAGATTTCCTCCGGTGTTCCAATGTGGCTGACGGTGGTTCCATCTACACAGGCTACCATATCCGATACTTTCTGTACCAAGTCAAGTTCATGCAGTGACATAATGACTGCTATATTCCGTTCCCTTGCCAGTTTCCGGATGCTGTTTAAAATATCAAGCTTATAGCGGATATCCAGATAAGAGGTTGGTTCATCCAATACCAGGATTGCTGTATCCTGGCAGATGGCTCTCGCCAACATAACACGCTGTCTCTGTCCGTCACTGATTCTTGTAAATGGCTGCTCTGCCACCTCTTCCGCATGAACCATGGTAATCGCCTCATCCACCAGTTTCCAGTCCTGCTTATCTAAGATTCCAAGTCTTCCGGTATAGGGATATCGTCCGGTTGCAACCACATCCCGGCAGGACATCAGTTCCGGATGAATATGCTCCGTCATTACCATGGAAAGGCTCTTTGCGATTTCTGTCTCTTTCATTTCCGAGGTTGCTTTCCCGTTCAGATATACTACACCACCAAGGGATTTCAACTGTTTTACAATACTCTTTAGAATCGTAGATTTACCGGAACCATTTGGGCCAATCAACGTCAATACCCTTCCCGGTTCTGCCATCAGATTGACATTCGAAAGAATGACCTTTTTTCCATATCCAACTTTGAATTTGTCTGTTACAAGCCCCTGTTTTCTTTCAGAAAATTTCATTTTTCCTGCCATGCGTTCTTTCTCTGTGTACTCTGCTTTTCCTGCCATCTGTTTTGTCATCCCCGCTCCTCCTGTCTGCGCAGCATCATTACAATTACCACCGGAACTAAAAAGACCGCTGTAACGGTACTGATACTTACTTCTGTCGGTGCAAAGAGTGTTCTTGCGATTCCATCACAAAACAGTGTCACTACCGCTCCCCCCAGAAAGCAGCCCGGTATCAACACAAGTGGTTTTGCTGTTCCTGTGGCAGATTTTATCAGATGTGGCACCGCAATTCCTACAAAGGAAATCGGCCCTGCAAACGCTGTTACACAAGCCGACAATAAGCTGGATAACAGAATCAGGCTTACCCGGAGTACCGTTATATTAACACCCATATTTCTGGCATAAGTCTCTCCCATCTGATAGGCACCAATCGGCTTTGCAAGAAACATTGCCGCAAGAAAGGACAGCAAGGTCAGGATAAATATCATCAGGATATTCGACCAGTTCATTCCGGAGAAGCTGCCCTGGGACCAGTTGTGTAAATTTACGATATTCGAATCATCCGCAAAAGTAACACAGATGTCTGTAATTGCCGAGCAGATATATCCGATTAGAATTCCGCATACAATCAGAAGAGACATTCTATGTACCTTCATGGAAATTAATAGTACAAATCCCATTGCCAGAAGTGAGCCGGCAAAGGCTGCTGCTACCATTCCAAAAGAACTGATTGCAATGCCCCTTCCCAGAAGATAAATCATTGCCAGTGCTACCATAAGTTTGGCACCGGAAGAAATTCCAAGCACATACGGACCTGCAATTGGATTTCCAAAAAAAGTCTGCAGTAAAAATCCAGAAATGGACAATGCTCCCCCCAGCATGACAGCAGCCAGAATCCGTGGCAGTCTGATATCCCAGATAATATGATAAGCGGTGCCTTCTTCTGTCTGTTTCAGTAAAATATTCCAAAGTTCATCCCAGGAAATCGAAATACTTCCAGAACCAATATTCCAGAAAATTAATCCCACCAGCAATATAATAATTGTTATAAAAGAGACTGCATACCGCTTCATTTTCTTTTACCTCAGCTTCTTTAAATATCCTGCTTCTTCTGTATCTGTATTCCGAATTATTTTATTCAAATCTTCCATAAAATCTCCGATTGCCGTGGATTTCTGGAAGAAATTATTTGTGGTACAATAGACATTTCCATCCTGTACTGCCTGAAAATCTGCAAACAGTGCATTCTTCTGCTTCAATTCCTCCAGCGTACTGATTTCGCCTTCAATTGTACTGTTATATATTAAGATATCGGCATTCTTTGCATCTGCATAGAAATCCTCCATCTGTATGTTCATTGTGGAAAGTGCATTTTCTTCTTCGCCCGCCAGTTGTTCCGGCACATAGGTTCCACCGGAAAGAGCAATCATCTGCGCTACATAATCATTTGATTTCCGCACACTGATTGTTCCGTTTGCTGTCACACTGAAAAATGCTACTGTTACATTGCAGCTTTCTTTCTTCATAATCGGCTCTAATTTTTCTAATTCTGCTTCATAAAAAGAATCTGCTTCTTCCTCTTTATCAAATAATACTCCATATAAACGGATCCATTCCAGTCTGCCCAGCGGGTGTGATTCATAACTGGAACGCTCCACAAGTACAGGGATTCCAAGTTCTTCCAGCTTTTCTTTTACTTCCGGGTTATGATAAATCATTGTATTTTCAATTGCCAGATTGCAGCCTTCATCCAGAATGAGCTCATAGTCCGGAGTACTGTATTTTCCTGCATATAAAATATCTCCCTCCTCCATGGCTTCCCTGGCTTCTTCTACATACCAGCCATCTCCCTTCGTTCCGGAAAGCCGGATATCTGACATGGCATCAATCTGTCTTACCAAATCCATGACAGAAGTGGATACCAGATATGTTTTATCCAGCGGCTGCTGTAAAACCGTAACATCCTCCGGGATATTCTGCGGCACCACCATGCCCTCCGGAATAAGCAAAAAACGACCGTCATCCACGATCGTAATCATTTTGTACCCGCCATATTCATCGACACTATACTGTGTTGCATAATTTAATTCCATACTCCCGGTCTTGCTGAGAGAACTAAAATCTACGGTATCTGCTTTTTTCTCCTGCTTCTTTGTACCACAGGCACAAAGAGTCAGAAGAAGTATACAGATAACGCTCACTATCATAATTCGCTTTTTCTGCATTTTATTTTACCAGTTTAAAATTCAATGTATATTCAATTTCATGAGGTGTGCTCATTGCAACAGTATCACCCACTACTGCAATGTCACAGTCAAAGCCGGATACCGGAATCGTAAAGGTGGAATTTCCGCCCTTGTTCTCATTCAGATACTTCGTTCCATCTACTAACATGTAATCATAGTTTGGACTGCTCCACACAACGGTTGCAGTAATTTTTCCATCTTTTATCACAACCTTCGCCGGTGAATCCACCGTTGCTCTTCCGGTTCCGCCCTCTAAAGTTACTTCTGCCTCATAAGAGCCATCAGCTAATTTTTTTTTTCAGGATTAGAAACAGATACTTTGTGGTCGTACCATTTTCCCTTTGTTCCAATTAATGCAAGGTCAAAGTCTTCATCCACTGCAGGAACCGGAACATCAAAGCCGTATACTTCTTCGCTGGTTCCATCACTGTATTCTACTGTATCTGTAGTCGGCTCAAGAAGCTTGGCTCCATCCTTCTGTGCATCTGCTGCTGTTCCAGCAAATAAATTTACAATGTTCTTAGATGGAAGTGTGATATGTGCTGTCATTTTTCCATCTTTTACCGTAAGCTCTGCCTTGCCTTCTTTTGCTTCATTTACGTGAAACATTGTACTGTCTGTGTTGAAGTCTACGGTATAAGTTCCATCCTCTAAGGTTGCAGAGGAATTGGAACCACCTGCTGTTGCAAGTGGCTCTGCCTCTAAAGCAGCCTTTGTATGTGCTACATAAATATCCTGGACTGCTTTGATTCTTCCAAGACCTTCAATCTGTGTATCTACACTGTCAAATGCTTTGGATGCTTCAAACTGGCTCTTCCAGGAATCTTCATCATCTCCAGCCATATCGTTGTTTGCATGGTCTCCGGCAACAACCATTAATGGACGAAGAATTACTTTTTTGTATCCTGCTTCTTTTACTTTTTCAATAACAGCTTCACATGCGGTATCTTCCGGTTCACCTTCTACGGTTCCAACGAATGCATTTTTATAATTCAGTTTTTCTAACTGGGTCTGCATCTGGTCGTAAGTTACATTTGCTGTATGGGAAGTACCATGACCCATAAATACAAATGCTGTTCCGTCTTCTGCTGCAGCATCCATGCTGTCATATCCTGCAGCCTTAACTGCTTCTGATGTAATTGCTTCTGCAACGGCAGCCTTGTCTTCGTTGATTGCAGTTGCATCACTTCCAACTTCACCTAACAGAGGTTCTGCGATACGGACTGTTTCAAATTTATCCTGATACTTCTCAATTGCTTCTGCCAGTTCATCATATTCTGCACCATGCATTAAGTGGGTCGGCTGTACCACAAGATTCTTAACGCCATTGTCTACCGCACGCTCTAATGCCTGATCCATGTTATCGATTTTTTCATCATCACGGGCCTGTATATGGTTAATAATAATCTGTGCTGTAAATGCTCTTCTTACAGACCAGTCAGGATTTGCTTCCTGTAATGCTTTTTCAATGCCGCCGATATCTGTTGCGCGGCTGTCATTAAAGGATGTACCAAAGCTTACTACCAAAAGCTCATTCTCTCCAATATCATCCTGGTTTAAAGGATCATCCTTTGATGCATCTCCGGTATCTCTTCCAAAGTAATCCGGGTCTGCATTTTCTCCGGATACCAGTTCCTTCTGAGCCTCTGTCAGTGCATCCCATGCTTCTTTTGCTGCCTTACACTGTGCATCTGTCTCATCAGTTCTTTCCTGCACATAAATTGCATCAATCAATGCTGCTACTTCATCTGCTTTTGCCTGATCATCCTTTTCATCTTCTGTCGAAACAGCTTCTGTTGTTTCAGTTGTCCCTGTTGTTTTCTTATCACCACATCCCGCAAACATGGTTGCAGCCATAGTAAGTGTAAGAACTACAGTCAATGCTTTCTTTTTCATTTTTTTCTCCTTTTCTCATGTTCTGGTTTCACTTACACATGAAAAAACTCCGTTCCATATTGCTATGAACGAAGTAAATGACATACTAACTACAGGAAATACGCTTTACGGATTTCCCTTGTTATCAAACAGTACAGCCAATTACTCGTGACCCGGAATCTCTTCCCGTACCAGATAAACGGCAGGTTTCCTGACTCAAAGATTAACGCTCCGTAATCACCTTCCCAATGTCTGTGCATCAGTGGCGCTTTTAAAAGCCTGACTACGTTACTCCCTTCTTACAGTGACGAGTTCGTACAGGATTTACACCTGTTTCCCTTTTACCCTGCATATGAATGAATTTCATTGCAGGCACCGGTTATCTTTCTATGAAATCGCTACTATACTAACACACTTTTTATTTTTTCACAAGCCATAGTTCACCCTGCCTCAACGAACTTCACCCTTAAAAAGTCCTCTAGCCTTTCAGCCGGTGGGTCAGTACCTTCATAATGGCATCATAATGTTCTGCCTGATGGGGATACGTGCAGTTGGTACAAATCTTAAGTTTTCTGCCATTTGTCTCTTTATATTCCGGTGTTCCCGGACAATGCTCCATTTCATACATCGGGCAGTAGCAGAACATACAGTTAATCTGCTCAATGTCCCTATGGCAGGGATAATAAGCGCATGCACGATTCTCAAAAAAGCGGCTGCTGTTATGCACCGGCTCATCTTTGGTCTTTACAATCACGATGGTAAAATATCCGCTGTTTTCCGGTATGTTATCCACACCGGAAAAGACTTTTTCTTCCTCTTTTCCACAATCGGAAACACTATACACTTCTAACGGACGGATGGTGCTTTCCTTTTGCAGCATTTCTTTTAACTGCTTCAGCTTCCTTCCGGACTTCATATAGATTCTGGTGCCGGAAAATTGTCTCGATTCTTCTATCTCATAGGAACCGGGAATAATATGAATCTGCTCTTCCTTTTCTCCCAGCGAAATGCCAAGTCTTGCTGCCACTGCACAAAAAGACGGTACCCCGCTGACCATTTCCGTATGGCCACCATGCTCTTCGATTTTCTGTGAAAGATAAGTATAGGTGGAATAAATTGCCGGATCCCCCAGCGTTAAAAAGGCAACCTTTTCTCCCTTTGCAAGATATGCTTCTATATTTTTGCATATCTTATCATGGGCTTCTTCTAACTTTTTCTCATCTCTGGTCATGGGAAAATTCCATGCCACAAGCTGATGCTTCCGTATGTCCGGCACCAGTTTTTCTACAATCTGAAAAGCATTACACTCTTCTATCGGTTCAGACGGCACTACTATGGTATCGCAGCATTCTATCACCTGAACCGCTTTATGGGTCAAAAGCTCCGGCTCCCCCGGTCCTACTCCGATTCCATATAAAATTCCACTCTGTGCTTTTTCTTTCTGCATCTGTCTTCCTCTTACTTCAAATTATCTTTTTGCTTCAATTTCGATTGTTGATACAATCCTGCCTGCTGATAGAAATGCTCCACAAAAGAAGGGTTGGACGGATAATAAAGATGAGGAAATCCCCACCAGTGGTTTTCTCCTTCCCAGACACATTCCCACCTTCTGTTTCCGGTCGGTTTTTTTGCCACGCAGTCCGTTCCATTTTCCGTACTGTCAAAATAATGGAATTCGTGTCCCCGGATTCCTTCTTTTTCCGGCAGGAAACAGCTCTCTTTCTCGGTAAGCTCCACATAGCCAAAACGCACCAGTTTTCCCTGGTAATCTGCATCTGCATCAATTACGCCCGCCATGAAATATTGTCTGCCTTCCATATCCTTCAGTGATTTATGAAGATAAAGAAAACCCCCACATTCTGCCAGTGACGGAAGTCCGCCCCGGATGGCTTCCCGGATGGCTGTCTTCATGCTGTCATTTTCGGATAATTCCTTTGCAAAAAGTTCCGGATATCCTCCGCCTAACAGTAATCCGCTGATATGCTCCGGCAATTTCTTATCATGCAGGGGAGAAAACGGCACCAGCTCAAAGCCCCTTTTTGAAAGCAGTTTCAGGTTCTCCTGATAATAAAAACAAAATGCCTCATCTCTTGCGATGGCAAGGCGGAGTTTACTTTCATGGGTGTCATTTTCTTTGATATCTGCTCTCTGGAATACCATATCATTTTCATAAATATCTATTTTCTGATATGTCTCTTTGTTTTCGTGACTATCAACTTCTGGGGATGCCGCATCCTTTTCTCCGGCTCCCCCAATTGCTAAAATCCGCTCTATCGATACCGTTTCTTTTAAGCTGTCTGCCCCGCGGCATACCTGTTCTTTTAAATCACGCTTTTCTTCCGGAAGTTTTAAGCCTAAGTGGCGGCTCTCCAGATGAAGCTCCTTTTGTTCCGTAAAACAGCCCAGCACTTCTATGGATAATTCGGTTTCGATTAACTCTTTTAATGACGCATAGAACATTTTGCTGACCCGGTTTAGTATCACGCCCTTTATGATTCCGGCTTTGTCATAGGATAAAAGTCCCTGTATCAGCGGAAGTATCGTTCTTCCCATGCCATGTGCATCAATTACCAGAATCACCGGCAGAGAAATTGCTTTTGCCAGGTGATAGGTGGAACCTTCTTCTAAAATTCCGCCAAGTCCGTCATAAAGCCCCATGACACCCTCTACCACTGCAAATGCATCTTCCGGTGTCTCTTCCATAAATATCTCTTTTGTCTTTGCTTCGCCGGTAAAATATGTATCCAGATTCCCGCCCGGCACGCCTAAAATCGTACGGTGAAACATCGGGTCTATATAATCCGGTCCACACTTAAATGCACAGACATCGACTCCTGCTTCTTTCAAAGCTTCGATTAACGCACAGGCAATCAATGTCTTTCCACTACCACTTTTGGGTGCTGCAAGAACTACTCCTTTACGCTTCTGCATCCGCTTCTCCTCCCTGCAAATCAAAAGAACATATCATAACCGGATTTTCTGCCTTTGGCATATAATAAGAACCAAGCTCATGATAACGGCTGACCTGCATCTGAATCATTTCAAAATTGCATACCAAAAACCGGTCTTTTACCTGTTTGAATTCTGCCACCGTCTCAAGACTTATAGCATTCATTACAACTCTTATTCTTCTCTTTTTTGCTGCCAGTACTTCTAAAATTTCCATCAGGTGTCCACCGCTTCCCCCGATGAAAACATGGGTTGGCTCCTCTAATCCATTGCATGCCTCCGGTGCCGTTCCCCGGATAATCTCCATATTTGCTACCTGAAACTTCTCTTTATTCTGTGCCAGAAGTGCTAGCGCCTCTTCTTTCCTTTCAATGGCATAGACTTTGATTCCTTTGGATAAATGGGCTGCTTCCACAGCAATCGAACCCGTTCCGCTTCCAATATCATAAAGCACCGAATCTTTCTGAAGCCGCAGGCTGCAAAGGCTGACCTGACGCACTTCCCCTTTGGTCATTGGAACTTTCCCACGAATAAAGGCTTCATCCGGGATTCCCGGTGATATAGTTATTGCTACTTCCTGCTCCCCGCGTGCTCCCTGCACTTCACACACTTTCTGTGTTCCCTTCTCCTCACACGCTTCCTTCACTTCATGTTCTTCTTTCTCTATCATGACAACATACAATCCTTCCTGTTCTGTCTCCCTGCACGCTTCCGGTGTAAGCACCATCAGCTTCTGCTGCGGATAAGATAACTGGTACCCCACTGTAATTCTGCAATTTTCTTTATCCGAAAAAAGTGCTCCTAATTTCCGGATGTCTTCTGCTCCGGATACCAAAAGAAACAGCCGCCCATTTTCATGCAGCCTGTGCAACACTTCTGCCTGCCAGCCACCCGTATCTGTTTTGCCATGTATACTGTAAATTCCGGCATTTTCCCAGCTTACGCCACAGGCTGCTGCCATCATCTGAATGGAAGAAATGCCCGGAATGCTTTGCAGGGTTCCATGAAGTATGCCCGTTTGCAGCGCTTCCTGCAGACAGATTCTTACCTTGCTCCAGCCACTATAAAAACCAATATCCCCGGAAAAAAGGATGACTACCTTCAGTTTTTCATGCACCGCATACTGTCTGCTCTTTTCCTTAAGCCATGTAAGGATTTTATCCGGCAGATAAAGTGCCTCTTTTTCAAGCTTCGGTGTCACCGCCTCTATCAGACGTTTCGCACCTAATACAAGGTCCGCTTCTGCCAATGCTTCCTTTAACCGGACGGTCATCATATCTGCATCCCCCGGTCCGATTCCTGCCAGCGTAATCATAAGCTCCGCCGGTCTTAAGGAAAGGTTTACTCCTGTTAATGTTTCGATTTTCTCACAGACTGCATCAAAGGAAAGTCCGTCTTCCTCTGCTGCCTCCCGACGAATGATCAAAAGCGGGATACGATTTTTTAAAGCTGCTTCTTTTTTCTCTAAAAAACCTCCGGTAATGCCGCCCTGCTTTGTTACCATACATTTTATCCCGTACTGATGAATCAGTGCATCATTGAATTCTTCAGAAAAAGGTCCCTGCAGTGCCAGAATCTGTTGTGGCAGAATTCCTTCCCTCCGGCAGATTTCAAGACTTTCCATCCCCGGCAGTACCCGGACGTAAAGACGTTTTTTTACTTCTTCGGATGCGGTATATACGGAAAGTTCCTTGCTTCCTGTAGTAAGAAGAATGTTTCCCTTGATTTCCTTTAATGCTTCTGCACAGGCCTCATTGCTGTCAAAGAAACGAAGTCCTGCTTCTTCTGACGCATGGATGCTCCGTTTCAGCCGTAAGTAAGTGACCTCAAGTCCATCCTCTTTCATTCCGGCAACGCAGCTTTTTATGGTTCCGGTCACTTCCACCGCATAGGGATGAGTGGCATCGATTACAATGTCAAAGGATTCTTTCCTTAGATATTCTGACATAGCTTCTTTGGAAAGGCGTCCTTCCTGAATCTTCACCTCTGGATGCTCTTTCATGACCAGCTTTCCATAATCGGTTGCCACCGATACAGTGTGGGCTATGCCTGCTGCCGCCATCAGCTCCGATAATTTTCTTCCTTCTGTTGTTCCTGAAAAAATGATTATTTTTTTCATTGCTCTATCTTATAGCCTCTTGGTGTGATTAATTTTCCATCCTGAATTCTGGTTCTGGAATTTCCAACAAAAACGGTAGTAAACATATTTACTGTTTTACTCTGTAATTCTTCTAATGTACAGGTAACTGTGCTTTCTCCGTCTCTTCCGATATTTTCCACATAACCGCATGTGCGCTCCGGTTCTATCTCCTGAAGCAGAATCTTACATGCTCTTTCCAAATAGTCTGCCCGCTTCCGGCTGGATGGATTATAAAGTGCAATAGCAAAATCTCCCCGTGCCGCCATAATCAGCCTCTTTTCAATTAACTCCCATGGTGTCATAAGGTCACTGAGACTGATTACACAGTAGTCATGATTTAATGGTGCTCCAAGAACCGCTGCTCCGCTGTTGGCTGCGGTAATTCCCGGTATCACTTCCAGTGAAATCGCCGGATATTCTTTTCCGATCTCATACATCAGTGATGCCATTCCATAGACACCGGCATCGCCGCTGCATACCATTGCCACGCTTTTGCCTTTTTCTGCTTCCTCAAAACACATTCTGCAGCGTTTTTCTTCCTGCCGCATCGGCGTGGAAAGAAATTCCTTGTCTTGAAAACGTTCTCCTAACAAATCAAGGTATACGGTATATCCGATGATTACGTCCACCTGTTCTAATACTTCGATGGCTCTGCCTGTCATCATCTCTTCATTTCCCGGTCCCATTCCAACAATCCATATTTTATTCTTCATATAAAGTCAGTCTCCAATCTTCTTTTGCTATTGCCAGTGTCATTCCATTTTCCGCTTTTTTCTGAAGCACCAGCCTTCCATTATCCCGGCAGGCTGCCATGGCTGCCCGCTCGCAGACATTGTCTACGCCCACCTGACTTTCCACGAATGCCGATGTATCAAATGTCCCGGGCACCCGGCTTAAGGTCTCTGCGTCAAAGACAAGAAATGGAATGCCATGTTCTGCCGCAAGTTTTAGAATTGCCTTCTCATCCTTCTTTTTATCAATTGAAGCAATCGTCCGTATCTGTTTCCAGTCTACTCCGGCTTCCTTTAAACAGCTTTCTGCAAATGCCTTAAGTTCCTGTTCTTCTTTATTCCTTCTGCATCCGATTCCAAGAATATATTCTTTGGGGATTAAGGTCAATAATGGTTCCGGCTTCTGCCCATCCTCTGGTGTGCCGATTGCCACATCCACTTTGGCAGCATATTCCGGAGCGATTGTCATGGAAAGCTTCTTTTTTTCCAGCACCTTTGCAGAAACTTTCTTAATGCCTTCTTTTTTATCAATGGAAAGGTCATGCTTTTTTGCAAATACATCTATGGCAAAGGCATTATTAATGTCGGTCGCTGTGGTAATTACCGGAACTGCTCCTAATAACTCTGCCAGCTGCAGTGCTATCTCATTTGCACCTCCTACATGCCCGGATAAAAGAGGAATTACATAATTGCCTGCCTCATCCAGTACCAGCACCGGACTGTCTGTCAGCTTGTCCTTAAGAAATGGGGCAATTGTCCGTACTGCAATTCCGCATGCTCCGATAAAAAGGATTACATTTCTTAAAGTAAACTGCTCCTTTGTCCACGCATTCAGATTTTCCACCTGTTTTCTTCCGCTATAAGTAAGAATTTCATAGGGAAGCTGCTGCTCTTTGGAAAGTCTTTTTATCTTTTCGGCAAGCTCTGCTCCCTTTTCGGTAAAGCTGATGACACTCCATTTCAATGACTGCATTTTCTTTCCGCCTTCTTATGATTTTTTGCTGTCCGGAATTCTGTGGAGAAATCTTCTGCATACAGTCTGGATTTGCTGTATCCACTCTTGTTAATAACATCTCCAACGAGAACCAGTGCCGTTTTGGTAATCCCATGTTCTGCCGCTGTCTGCGCCAAGGTTTCTATGGTACAGATATATATTTCTTCCTCCGGCCAGCTTACCTTATAAGCCAGTGCCGCAGTGGTATCCTTTGAATAGCCGCCCTTTATCAGACGCTCGGATAACTTTTCCAACATTCCGGTACTTAAATAAATTGCCATGGAACACTGATGGGCTGCAAATGCCTCGATGCTTTCTTTCTCCGGAACTGCAGTCCGGCCTTCCATTCTGGTAATGATAAGGGACTGGGAAATATCCGGCAGGGTATACTCCAGATTCATGGCTGCCGCTGCTCCAAAACAGGCACTTACTCCCGGCGTGGAATCATAGGCTATCTTTCTTGCATCCAGTCCCTGCATCTGCTCCTGCACCGCTCCATATATGCTTGGTTCTCCGGTATGCAGCCGCACCACATCTTTTCCTTCCTGCTCTGCCTCCACCATAACTGCAAGGACTTCTTCCAAGGTCATCACTGCACTGTTATATACCTGACAGTCTGCTTTGGCATAGTCTAAAAGCTTGGGATTTACCAGTGAACCGGCATAGATAATCACATCCGCTTTCTCCAAAAGATGCATTCCTCTTACGGTAATCAAATCCGGTGCTCCGCACCCTGCTCCAACAAAATGAATCATTCCTTTTCCTCCAACAGTTCTTTTAATAATGCCTCTGCTCCCGGCGTTACACCTAAAAGTCCGATATCATTACTATAAACCATACATTCTATTTCCAGTCCATCCCCGGCACGATGCTTAAGATGGTCTTCAATTTTTTCCATGATATATTCCATGGCAGGTTCTAAAAGTCCGGCTTTTCGAATCCGTTCTACCGCATCCTCTGTACCAATGCAGTCTAATATTTCCCGAAGCAGTGTCACTTCTGCGCCCGCCCGGATTGCTGCCGCCGCCAGAAGCTCCATCCGGCAGTCTGCCTCTTTGGAATGGGTGTTCATAATGCCGCCGGATACCTTTATCAGCTTTCCGATATGACCGGTTAAGAGCATTTTGGAAAATCCAAGTTCTTTTACCATGTCAATGGTCTGTCCGATAAAGTTGCTGCATTTTACACTGCGCTCCAAATCATAACCATAGGTCCGTTTCATAAATTCCAATCCGTAGTTGCCCGGTGATATGGCAACAATAGAATGACCTTCTGCCCGCTTCTGTTTCAATTCCACTGCTATGGTATCTAGTAATGCCTTATCACTCATAGGCTCCACAATCCCGCTGGTTCCAAGTATCGAGATTCCGCCCTTTATTCCAAGTCTCGGATTAAAAGTCTGCGCCGCAAGATTTTCTCCTTCCGGCACTGAAATTACGACTTTGATTCCGCCCTGAAAATCAAACAGATGGCAGACCTCTGATACTTCTTTTGCAATCATCTGCCGTGGCACCGTATTAATTGCGGCATTTCCTACCGGCTGGTCTAATCCCGGCCGCGTAACCCTGCCAACACCGTTGCCGCCATCTATTTCTATCTGATTGTTATTTTCTTCACAAATGCTCACCGTTGCATAAATCCATGCCCCCGTTGTCACATCCGGGTCATCCCCTCCGTCCTTCTGTACCGCGCAGGAAACTTCTGTTTCCTGAATTTCGATATACTCCACCGTTGCATGGTAGGGAATTCCCTTTGGTGTCTCAATGGTAATCTCTGTTTTTCTTCTTCCACTCAGCAGCATATAGACTGCTGCCTTTGCTGCGGCTGCGGCACAGCTTCCGGAGGTAAACCCATATTGCATCTTTCTTCCCCCTGATTTTACTATCGTCTTAATTGATATAAAATTGCATTGCAGATAGCTGCGGCAACATTGCTTCCGCCCTTTCTGCCCCGGTTAATGATATAAGGTACTTCTGTTTCCATAATCAATTCTTTTGCCGGTACCACATTTACGAAGCCTACCGGAACTCCGATAATAAATGCCGGCTGATAGCGTCCCTCGGTTATCATTTTATGAAGCTCGATTAATGCCGTCGGTGCATTTCCCACCGCAAAAATAACCGGTTTTTCAATGGCTGCGGCTTTCTCCATGCTGATGGTGGCTCTTGTTACCTGCCGCTCTCTGGCAAGCTGTGCCACATCCGGGTCTGCCATAAAGCAATGGGCTTCTCCGCCAAAGGAAGCTAATATGCTCTTATTGATTCCGGCAAGTGCCATATTGGTATCCGTTACAATATCCGCCCCCTTAAGAATCAGTTCCTTTGCAATTTCTACTGCATGGTCAGAATAACACATTGTCTCTGCATAATCAAAATCTGCGCTGGTATGTATCACACGCTTGGTAACAGGCTCCTGCTCCTTAGGCAATACAATCTGACGCTTTTCTAATTCCTCTGAAATAATCTCAAAGCTGCGTTTTTCGATCTCTCCCGGCAATACAAATTCGATTGGATTCATTTTCCCATCACCTCTCTTAATGCGCTTATCAGCCGCTCATTCTCTGTCTGCCCTCTTACTGCAATCCGGTAATACCCTTTGGACAGACCCCTGTAATTTTCACAATTTCGAATCAAAATCTGTTTCTTTAAAAGTAACTCATATAATGGCAGCTCTGCGTAAAATAGAATATAATCCGCCCGGGACGGATACACCCGGAAGCCTAAGGATATCAGCTCTTTTGTCAGAATACTCCTCTGCTCTTTGATGAGTTTTCTGCTTTCCCCGATAAATTCCGTTTCTTTTGCTGCAGCGCATCCTGCCATCTGAGCAAATACCGATAAGTTCCATTCCGGAAGCTGTCTTGCAATCTTCTGACATACTTCCCTGTTCCGGCAGATAAGATAACCCAGCCGGACTCCCGGTATGGCAAAGGTCTTGGTAAATGCTCTCACCTGAATCAGATTCCCACATTTCATGCCAGCTTCCATTTCTTCATAAATCGAAGCCTCCTCACAAAATGGCAGGAAGCATTCATCTATCACCACTATTATATCAAGCTCCTGACACCGCTTTAAAATCCCTTTTAAAATCTCCGGTGGAATTAACTGTCCGGTGGGATTATTGGGATTAGCCAGGTATATAAGCTCCGTTTCTTTATCTAATGCCTCGATAAAGTCCTCTCCCAGCACAAAATTATCCTGTTCCCGCACTGGAAAATAACTTACTTCACACGCTTCCGTTCCGGCAGCCCACTCGTAACCATAAAAAGAAGGAACCGGAATCAGTATTTTCTTTGGTTTTAATGCATGAAGAATTGCAGGAAAAAGTTCAGAAGCTCCATTTCCGCACAATATCTCATCTGCCGATACCTTATCCATCTCAGCAATGGCTGCCTTCAGCTTCTCCTGCCTGATATCCGGATACCGGCTGCATAAAGACACCGCTTCCCTAAGGGCTGCCTCTACAGATGCCGGTATGCCCAGAGGATTGATATTTACAGAATAATCTAACGATATGCAATTACGGTAGATGTCTCCTCCATGTACCATATTCCTGTTCCTTTCCTGAATTTTCATCCTTTCAATCATATAAAGAATAACAATCCCATCACCAAAAGGCAAATGCCTTCACATAAAAATGCAGTTGCATACAAAAGCCGGTTTGCTCTTCTGATGTCCTCGTATTCCACCGGACGCAGTGCATCTCCGATAAACGGCTTTTTCACCAGTCTGCCAAAATACCAGGCATCTCCTGCAAGCTGTATGGACAGTGCTCCTGCACAAACTGCCTCTGTCTGGGCAGAGTTCGGGCTGGCATGATGATACCGGTCCCTTTTATAAATGTAAAATGCATGCTTTCCGTCATATTCCTTTCCAAGGAAATGCGTCCCTGCAATCATCAGGTATGCACTGATACGGGATGGGATATAATTGCAGATATCATCGAATTTTGCGGCAGCTCTGCCAAAATGAAGATAACGTTCATTCTTATATCCTACCATGGAATCCATTGTATTGACTGCCTTATAAAAAAAGCCCAGAACCGGTCCGCCAAGTGCGGTATATAGCATCGGTGCAATGACTCCATCCGAAGTATTTTCCGCCACTGTTTCAATGGCAGCCTTTGCCACTCCTGTTTCATCCAGCTTCTCGGTATCTCTGCCTACAATCATGGAAACGGCATGTCTTGCTGCTAAAAGGTCATTCTCTTTTAAACACTTATATACCTTCATGCTTTCTACTTTCAGGCATTTTACAGCAAGAATCTGATAGGTCATAATCATTTCCAAGATAACACCTGCCACCGGATGAATCCGGTACGCAAGAATCAGAAGAAGTGCGGTCACCATAAGAACTGTCAGCAAAACAAGCGCAACCATTCCACTGCCTGCTCTTACAAGGTATTTCTCACTGCACTCCTTTTTATTCATTCTTTTTTCCAATATCCCTATAAAATTTCCAATCACCCGGATGGGATGTGGCAGCCAGTATGGATCTCCCAAAAGAAGGTCCAGGCAAAATCCCAGTCCGAACGCAATCATGTGATAAATCATATTGTAATCTCCTCAAGGGAATCTAATTTCCATTCTTCCCCGCAAAGTCTGAGTTTACAGCAGTAGCCGCCTCCGTTTTTCACCTGATAATCAAAATAATTTCCGCCTGCAAGAATGTGAAGCAGTGCCATAATTGTGCCACCGTGTACAACCGCTGTTATATTCCGGGGCTGACTTTCTGTTATCGGATTTTCTGTCATTTGATTTTCTGCTATTTGATTTTCTATCATCTGACTTTCTGCTATCTGTTTTTCAGGCTCCCGGAGTTCTGTTATCTCATTCGCTGATGACGTCTTTGCAGTATCTGCTACTTCTCTGGCAATCTTTTCCTCTATGATTTTTGTTGCAGTAAGAAGTCCTCTATGGCAGCGTTTTATATATTCCTGCTGGCTCTCGCCTTCCGGAAAAGGCAGTGTGCCATTGCTGTCAATCCATTTCTGATAATAGGAATCATTTTTCAAATCTTCGTAATTTTTTCCCTCATATGCGCCAAAATTCATCTCCCGCCATTCTTGTATCGGATAAGCTTTCTTTCCCGGAAAAAGTATACCAGCACTCTCCTGACAGCGCAGCATCGGACTGATGAAAAGCAGCCATGGTTTTTTTAAAATGTCTTTTTCTGCAAGAATCTCCAACTGCTTTCTGCCTTCCCCGGATAAAGCTTCTTCTGTTACACCCAAATACCGGTGCTCCCGATTTGACGGGGTCTTTCCATGACGGATAAGCGTTAAATTTATTTTAATCTCTGGCTGATTCCACATACAATGCGTTCTACCCTTTCTGCCTTCTCGACAATCCGGATCTGTAGTCTTCCGGTCCGCTCCCTGTAATCCCGTTCCAGAGCATCCATCGGTACAATTCCGTTTCCAATCTCATCACATATGAAAATAAGTCCCGGATATGTTTCCAGCAGTTTATCAGCCAACAGCTCCACATCTGTCTGCTGCTCAAGACATTTCCGGACCCACAGGTGTAAATGGTTGATGACTGGATTCTCAAATTCCTGCAGTTCTTTTATCATTCCATCCCAGTCTGCAGGAAGGTTTTCGCCCTCTATCACCTGACCTTTACATTCCGGGTGAAGCTTTAACACATATTCCTTTTTTCCCTGGTAACATCCGCCCAAAAATAATTCCATGATTTTTCCTTTCCAGCCTGCTGTAAAACAAAGAATGTGCCTCGGCACATTCTCGCGCCTGCGGCGGTCGCTTGCGGCATCTACCTTATACGCCGCAGTGCACATACTCGCGGAGCGTTTTTTACTTTACAGGAAAGCAATTTCCTGTAAAGAGAAGAACAATTGCCACTGCAACTGCCATGGCATTTTCGCACAATGCCACAAAATATCCTGCGGTATCACCATTGATTCCGCCAAATTCCTTCCGGCTTTTCCAGCCATAATATCCATAACAGAGCAATGCCACAACTACTGCCGCAAGCCCCGCCCACAGGTTTACATAAATCATACATCCACTGTAGACAACTGCCTCTATGATGAGGACTGCCAGCACTCTTTTTTTCTGGGCGCTGTCTGCAAAATAAGCAAGCATACCATCCTTTTTTGCTGCCTTCAGGCTTACCACACCAATTCCGCTTAAGCTTCGTGATAACGCAAAGCCAATTCCCACTACAAGAATTGCAGACAGTTCCGTAAGTTCTGCATATGCTGCTCCATAAATAAGATAATACAAAACCAGCATCAATACAGAAAATGCGCCAATATGAGGGTCCTTTAAAATTGCCAGCTTCTTCTCCTTATCCTGATAGGAATGAAATGCATCCATGGTATCCATAAATCCATCCATATGAAAGCCGCCGGTAACAAGCAACGGAATCGCTACCGCTATCAGCGTTTTGCACAGATGGCTTATCCCGACTTCATTTCCAAGAAAGAACCAGCCGGCTTCCAATGCACCAATCACAAGACCAATCAGTGGGAAAAAGCAGAGATGATACTGCATATCTTCTTCCTTCCAGTCAAACTGTGGCACCGGTATTTTTGAATATATGGAAAATGCAATGACGAATCCTTTTAAAATTTTCATGTATTCCTCTTCTTTCTTAAATTCCATCCTTTTTTATAAAAATCGGAATCCCTGCTACTACTTCAACGACCTGCTCTGCCCGCTCGGCAATCTGCCGGTTTACATCTCCTAACAACCGGATATAATCCATTGTGGATGCGTCATAACGGATTCCGTCTTCAAATATCTGATTCGTGACAATAATCAGTATATCACAGGAATCCTGCAATGCTGTTACTCCACTTATAATTTCATGGGAAAGCTGCTTTATTTTCGCTTCATCCATCACAACAGACAGATTCTCTTCTGAAAACATTTCGTTGGCAACGAGGTTCGACATACATTCCAGCAAAACTATTTTCCCGGCTGGCACTCTTTCTGCTGCAACTTTTCCTGCTGACACTTTTTCGGTTGCCACTTTCTTTGCTGCCTCTTTAAGTCTTCTCGGCTGCTCTATCGTAAGAAAGCCTTTTCCTGCCCGCATTTTCTGGTGACGCTCTACTTTTTTCTTTCCTTCTTCATCATACACCTGCATGGTGGCTACATAATAAAGGCTGCCGTTGCCTGCGGCATTTACTGCCATCTGTTCTGCATATGCGGATTTTCCGCTGCCGCTTCCGCCGATTACCAATGCAATCATTCTTCATACCTCTTGTACTGTTCTATCTCAAAATTTGCAAAGGATGCTCCCTGCAAATACACGCCCAGTGCCACATCCAGCAGGGACATCATCATCACTGCACCGGTTCCCTCACCCAGTGCCATATCCGCATCCAGTACCGGATCTAAACGCAGCCTTTTCATAATCGCTGTCTCTGCCAGTTCCCGGCTCTTATGGGATGGTATCATATAATTTACGGCACCCTTGCAAAGAGTCTCTGCCAAAAGTGCCGCAACGGCACTGATGACGCCATCGATGACAACCGGTATCTGCTCGATTGCTGCTCCGATAAATACGCCTGTCAATCCGGCTATGTCCAGTCCACCTACCGTCTTTAATATGGTAAATGCATCCGCATCACGAAGGGAATATTTTTCTATCGCTTCTTCAATTACCCTGCATTTTCTTTTTAATGCATCATCGGTTAATCCTGCGCCCTTGCCGGTCACCTGCTCTACCTCTAAATCCAAAAGTGCTGCTGCAACGGCTGTACTGGTGGTTGTATTTCCAATTCCCATCTCGCCTGTGGCAAGTATCTCATAACCGTCTCTATGGCATTGTTGTACCAGTTGTATTCCGGTTTCTATTGCCTTTAAGACCTCTTCTTCTGTCATCGCAGGTTCCTTTGCGAAGTTTTTCGTTCCCTTTGCAACTTTTCGTGGCAATACTCCGGGAATCACTTCGTCTGTATCAATTCCAATGTCCACCGGAATTACATCCACGCCTGCCACTGCTGCCATTTTTCCTACAGAAGAATTATTTACTCCCATGGCCTTTGCCACAGCAAGCGTTACTTCTTTTCCACTCTGGCTGACCTGCTCTTCCACCACGCCATTGTCTGCACACATAACAAGAACTGCTTTTTTCTGAATGGATATTCTGGTCGTCTTCTCTATGGCTCCAATCTGTGCAATCAGATGTTCAAACTTTCCAAGCCCATCCAATGGTTTGGCGATTCCATCCAGCTTCTCTTTTACCCTGCAATACCAACTATCCTCCAAAGGCAAAATCTTTCTATTATCCAATTCTGCTTTTGTCATATTCTGCCTCCTGCAGCATTCCATAAACCGCTTCCATATCAAGATATTTCCGCAGTGTATCCGCCAGCAAATCGTACTGGCTCTCCTTATACTGCTGATAATTCATGCCCTGATTATCTTCATAATGCACTCCCTTTTTCTCCGCTAATGCCCGGATAAAAGTGGATGCGATATCTCCTTCATCAAAAATGCCGTGGACATACGTTCCGTAGATATTTCCCTTCTGCACAACGACTGCATCCTGTATACAGGATTCCTCCTGTGCATGCGCATGAGCTTGGGCTTGAGCCTGTGTCTGCTTTGGTTCCTGTATCTGCTCTGTCTTCTGTGTTCCGCCGGTATGTCCCATATGAATCTCGTAGCCTTTGTATTCTTTGCCGGAAAAGGCGGCTAACGTGCCGGTGAGAGAGTCTATGGTTCCCGTTACCTGACGGCGTACCTTTTCCCGGCTCATCACCGTCTTAAGCGGCAACAGCTCCATGCCCCGTAAGCTGCCGCCTTCCTCTACCGAATAAGGGTCTTCGAGGCTTTCTCCTAACATCTGGTAACCGCCGCAGATTCCAATAACCGGAGTTTCTGCGGAGAGTTTCTTTATCATAGCTTCCATGCCATTTTCGCGCATCCATTTCAGGTCACCCATTGTATTCTTACTGCCCGGCAGAATAATGGCATCCGGATGATGGATTTCCTGCACCGAAGTCACATAGCGCACCGATACGCCTTCCATATGCTCGAAAACATCAAAATCCGTAAAATTAGATATTCTCGGATAACGGATAACTGCCAAATCTATCAATGCCTCTTTCCGATGCTTGAATTTTCCGGTCAGGCTGTCTTCATCCTCAAGCTGTACCTTCATATAAGGCACCACTCCGCAGACCGGAATGCCGCCTTTTTCCTCTAACATCTGAATGCCCGGTTCCAATATGGATACATCTCCGCGGAATTTGTTGATGATTAAACCTTTTACACGGGATTTTTCCTGCTCTTCTAAAAGCATCAGCGTTCCTAAAAGCTGTGCAAACACACCACCCCGGTCAATATCTCCTGCCAGAAGAACCGGTGCATTTACCATCTCCGCCATGCCCATATTTACAATGTCATTTTCCTTGAGATTAATTTCTGCCGGACTTCCGGCTCCTTCTATTACAATAATATCCGCCTGCTCTTCCAGTTTGTGAAATGCCTTTAAAATATCCGGGACAAGCTTTTTCTTATAGTTAAAATATTCCCGTGCCGGCATATTACCAATGACCGTACCGTTGACAATCACCTGGGAGCCAATATCATTTGTAGGCTTTAAAAGAATCGGGTTCATGCAGACCTGCGGCTCGATTCCAGCTGCCTCTGCCTGCATAACCTGTGCCCGTCCCATTTCAAGCCCTTCTGTTGTAATATAGGAATTCAATGCCATATTCTGCGACTTAAAAGGTGCCACACGGTATCCGTCCTGATGAAAGATACGGCATAAGCCTGCTGTAATCAGGCTTTTTCCGGCATTAGACATTGTTCCCTGTATCATAATCACTTTTGCCATGTGATAAGTTCCTCGATTTCTTTTGTTTTCTATACTATCTTGCTTCCAGTCCCTGAAGCAGTACCACATAACATGCGAAGTCTCCGATTCGTTTTCGCTCTTCCCCTAACCAATCATCCCAGTCATTGCCCAGCTTATGCTCATACATATAGACGGACAGTTTGTTTTTCGCACTGATCACAAGATTATGACAGCGGGTGCGCTCCGCATCTGCCTGCCCTTTCTCTGCCAGCGATTTCTGGTTCCATCCGTTTCTGATTCGCACATAGTCTACTGCACATTTCAAAAAACGGTCTATGAGTTCCCTGCAGGCTACATCCGCCTCCCCCTGCTCTGCAATCTGGTTCCAGATCTGCATGGCTTCTTCAAAGGGCAGTGACGTCTCCTGTTTTAAGTACTCTTTGTATGTTGTATACATTGGACATCCTCCGCATATTTTTATCTTAACAGATATATTGTATAACATTCCTTGTTTTTAGAAAAGATACTTTCCTTTTTGATTTATGATTCTGCTTTTCATATTTCTCTTCATCTATGCGCGCTTACTCCAAAGGAATATGTTAAACATCTGTAACCTGCTACCGGCAGTTTTTATGTCAATGTCCTTACGTTAAGTGCTTGTTTTACAAGAGATTTTTCCTACTATCTCTGCTCCCGACAAATTAAGACAAAAAAGAGACCTTAGATTATTTATTTCTAAGATCTCTTTGCTTAATTCGCATGAAAATTTCTATCCTTTTCGATTTATTATCAATTTTTTTAATTTCCGCTTATATTTATTTATCGTAAAAAAGAAAAACAGAACTAACATCGTTTTCACAATGCCGCTCTGTAAAAGTCAAACTTTTTCTATGTGCTATATATTCTACGCAGTCTTAAACCAATTGTCAACAACCAATTTTAGGAAGGAGAGATTGTGGGGGATATCCTATTTTCTGCTTTGGAATGTTATGAAATATAATGGGACAGGAACTCAAATAAATTCTGATTCGTTTCTTCATTCAGCTCTTCTGCCTGCAGATATTCCGGCAGCGGGATTCCCTGCTGGCATTCGCCACAGATATCAATGCCAAGTACATTTCCATTTTCCAGAAAATGTGACAGCAAACGTTCCAGCATCGGAAGTGACATGTTTCCCTGGCTCCAGTTTGTCTCCGTATATTGTTTACCTAAGATGTCTTTGTCTATGGATATATAAACCGGCAGATTCTTTTTTATTTTGGAAATCTTATTTTTGTCTTCTCCGGTACGAATCTCTTCTGCAGAAAAAGTAAGCAGTTTTTCTGCTATTTCCTTACGATTCATCAGACCATCGTTTTCCCGGCAAAGCTGCTCTATATCCTTTTCCTGGGGTCCGATTAATACCAGCTGCTGCAACCATTGGTTCGTCGCTAATACCTTTCCCGCCCAGTCTCCGCAGCTTGTCATGTGCTCAATCATCGGTTTTTGCATGTCCGTATGATGGTCAAACACAACAAGCTGGAATTCCGTTTGAATCTGGCTTGTCATGATTTCTGTCACATAATGATAATTGCCGGAATCCAGAAAATGGATTCCATGAATTCCATATGGCTTGATTTTTTCTCTGATTTTCTCTTCTGCCTGTCTGGAACAATACAAATCGCATTCTTCAATTTCGGAACAGTCCAGCCAGTGGATGCTGGTATTCTTTGGTATGTTTTCATTGCAATATACATGCGAAAAATCTAAAATCAGATGATTGGTTGTCATTGTTGTGCCTTTCTTAGTCTCTAATACCCTCTCACTTATTTTTATGCAAATTATACTCTACCAAGCGAAAAACATCAATTAGTCCCGATATTCCCTTATACTCCCACCAACTACCCGGCAAAAAAATTCATTCAGCAGTTTCCAGTCTCTCTTTATTGTTTCTTCTGCATCAGCAGCTTTCTTTACTTCTATCAACTGCCTATCTATAAAATCATCTAATTCTTTAATTTTGGAAGCCATACCCATCTCTGGCATTTTTTGTTTCTTTTCCAAAAGTTCATCCACAATGTTCCTTAATCCTACTGGAAGCTCCGCATCCAGCAATTCCGAAAACAGCATTGGTGGCTGAGTTTTCTTATCCACCACCCACATTGCTGCAAGCAGCGGTCTTATTACATAAAAATACTTCTTAATCCGAACCATTTCTCCTTGAAGATAGGTCTGATAGTTGCTATTCGCCATATGTAAATAGTGATATAGGCTCTTCTTTCTTGAATAGTAATCCCCACGAATCCTTTTCAGTTCTTCAAAAGCATCCGAACTCTGATATACAATCGGAGAGGCACACCATTCAAAAATAGATGGATTCGAGTCGTGCATGAGTTGTAATGCTTTCTTCAAATCCCAGCCGCTGATATCAAGTACATCATCTAACTGCCACTCAATTGTATCTTTTGTTTTTTCAAGCCGCAAATAGTCCTTTAACTGCCGCACATAAACAAATCTGACGTCATAATCACTGTCTGGTGAAGCAAATCCCCAGGCTCTGCTGCCCGACTCAACAGCCATAATAATTCTTATATTTTCCTTTTTTTCGATTTCTTTTAGTTTTTTACGAATCATATCTTCCACTTGAATCCCTCCTTTCCAAATTTGGCTGCAATATCCCTATAAGATTAAATTATTTGTCTGACTTAAAATTGTAAAGTGGCTTCATAACCTCAATAATGTCTACGGAATCTCTAATTACATCAATAATATCTTCTAGTGATTTGTAAGCCATCGGTGCTTCATCTAAGGTCGCATCACCTACACAGGTTGTATAAATGCCTTCCATCGTTTGTTTGTATTCTTCCAGACTTAAAGTGGATTTAACCTTTGACCGGTACATGATTCGTCCTGCGCCATGAGGTGCAGAATAATTCCATTTCGAATTTCCTTTACCTACAGCAAGCACACTTCCATCTCTCATATTAATCGGAATCAAAACCTTCTCACCCTTATGTGCAGCAATAGCACCTTTATCTTCCCAAATCCGCAAACGGAGCAAACAGCTCATTTAAAGATTCTGACTTTTTCCAATCTATTTTTGAAACATAGGTTGCAAAAGATCTCATGGCATGTTTAGGATCTCTTACGCTAAAAAATGTTCCTATAGTTGCCTTGTTTGCATAATTTATCTGCTCTAGTTCTGGAACTAACTGTACTTTCAATGAATCAATAAACTGTATTACTTCTTCAATCAGAGCCTGTTCCTCATTTATTTCTTTCAAAGCGTCAATTATTACATTTTCAAGAGCGCCTTTCTTATCTGGTGGTACGACTAAAAAATATGTATCTATTGCCTTGGTTAATCCAAAAGAATCCTCTATGGAAATATCACTCCATTCACCAATCTTGAATGATATATTTTCAAACAAGTCGTTTATTCTTCTTCCTATTTTAGGGAGTGCTTCATCATCTCGGTCTGTGACAACCATGATAGAAGCAATTTCTTTCTCTATAATCATGCTATTAATTCTATGCTGCTTAATAAAATGCGAAAATCTTCCATTTCCGCCTACGCCACATAAAATAAGCTGATTTCCATTCTTTGAAAGATTCTCTATATGATCATGAGCATCCAATGGAATCATTCTCAAATTATTCTCTTTTTCGTGTTTCCAGTCATACACATTTTGCAGATAATAACTGATTAACTGCACATCTGATACGCCTTCAACAAGTATTAGTTCTGTCATCATAGGCGCACCTCAAACTCGAACGCTTTTCTGTTTTCATAGACGTACTGACCATCTACATTTCGAGCCACTACGTTACTTCCCTTTCCATCCTTCGATTCTACTTTCTTTAAGGTGATAACTTTGATTGGATCAATCTTATTATCGATATCATCATATTTTCCATACTCGAGAATTGCATCAATGGCTTCCATACTATGTGTTGCAATAAACAATTGTACATTAAGCTTTTTCGCCAATTCAAAGACCACAGGGAATAACTTGTCGTAGTATTTTTTGTGTAAGCCTGTTTCTATCTCATCTATGAGCAAAATAGAATCTGTTGCATCAAACAACTTATTTAAAATATATAATATTTTCTTTATGCCATCTCCATACACTGAAAAAGGCATATTAACTCCATCTTCTGTAATAACGGTTTCCAAGAAAGATCCATCATCTGCTTTTGTATAGCAAATATCCACGATAGCTTCATCAAACTGTTTCAAAATACTTATAGCCAAATTTTTGTACTCAGGATTATCTACGATATTCTGTAACAGATCATATCTTAAATGACCAAAGGAAGGAATATATTGCACTTCCTTCTTAACCACTGGTCCAACAAATGTATTGTCCAAAGAAGTAAGTTTAATCTTCTTTTCCACTAACTTCTTTCCTTTTTGACTAATAATGCTGCCATTAAAAACTTTTACCATCTCAGGAACGAGTGTAGATGTCTTTTTATAGTATGCCTTTTGACGTGACGACATAGTTGATATTTGAAGAGCATCTTCTCCGGAGATACTTTTTTCTGTTCCTCGCATTTCAAATTCGATAGGTCCAACATTGCTTTCAGCGTAAATATCTAATTCTAACGAGTCGCTTCTTTGCATAGCATTAAACATCTTAATGAACGAACTGTAAAAACTACTGTCATTCACGTTCAGCACAGTTCTCTGCTTTATTATATTTTTTATAGAGCCCAACTGAACATTTGCAAATAACAACTGAATGGCCTCCAAGAATGAAGTTTTTCCGCTATTATTATCCCCGACAATAAGGTTGATATTGGAAAACCTGGAAACTTCCAATTTCTTGATTCCTCTAAAATGGTTAATCTCAATTTTTTTTATATTGGCCATTATTACTCATCCCCTTCCAAACTTTCAAAGCTAATGACTAATCTTGTATGCGTAGCATCCGCAATCTTCTGTAAAGTCTCTATTCTTGGAACAACTTTTCCATTCTGTATTTTGCTTATATTAGATTGAGACATATTGGATATGCGACATAAGTCCTCCTGTGTAAGATTATTCTCATCTAATACCCTTTGTATTTCCTGTGATATACCATTTAGTATCTCTTTAATATTACTTGTTTTATTCTCAGGTTTTATTTCACTCATTTCAGTCTCTGGTTTTTTTAAATTATTTATCTGTTCAAAGATTGCATTTAATGCATCATTATCCATAAATAATCCCCTTTCACTATGTCAGCATTAACATAATTATTCAAATTTAGTCTCTTTTATGTTATATGTGACATATTTTCATTATCATTATATCTATATTGTTATATATAACATATTTTAATCAGAATTTCAATATAATTGTTACGTATAGCATATTTTTAATGCTTTATCTGGTAAAATGGGGCATATTGTGATTCGCCTCAGCCTTATAAAAGCTTCACCTAATAGCTTCCCATTATGTCTCTGCATTGAATAACACTTCCAACAAACATGCTTTGATCTTGCGAATCTTAGTAGTATTCTTTCCCATACAGTACACAACATACCTATGATACTCCTAATTATGTTTCAGAAGCTTTCGCTTCACTAAGATTACTGAACATGCCTAACTTCCACAATATATATTATACATAAAACCCCCACCAGACAGATTTCTCTATCTAATGGGGGCAATCATCATAATATATTTTTAGTACAGCTTTGCTCCTGCCAGAATGTGGTTATCAACCATCAGAAGATGAAGTTCTTCATCCTCTGAATCCTTAAGGTTGTTGACTGCGGAAAGTAACATACCACAGGAATCAATTCCCATCATCTTACGTGGTGGAAGATTTGTGATGGCGATAAGTGTCTTGCCAACAAGCTCTTCCGGCTCATAGTAAGCATGAATGCCAGAAAGGATGGTACGGTCTGTGCCTGTTCCGTCATCAAGTGTGAACTGTAACAGTTTCTTTGACTTAGGAACTGCCACACACTCTTTTACCTTAACAGCTCTGAAATCTGACTTATTGTTTAAGCCCTCTACTTTTATATTCTTTCCACTGTTAATGCACGTCGTCTTCCAATCATGTAAAGGTGTATTAATCCAAAAGTCGTACTTACCTCAAAATCAATAATTTTAGAGAGTGATGCTAATATCGTTTCGCTTATATCTACTATTTTCTTAGTCGTTACTCCCCTTGCACTACATAAAGCCTTACTCATTATTTCAAACTTAGATGCCGCTAAAACAATAATCTGCTAAAAAATATCTGAGTAAACTTTTCCATGAACAAAATTTATTACTCCATTATGTTCCTCTAAACCATGATCTATATAATGTTTTATATCATCTAATCGTTCTGCCAATGAACAAAATAATTCCAATGCTGTACTAGCTCAACTTTCTCCATGCATTCTTCTCTTCCTAATGATGTTCTCTGCTTTTACCATATGTTGCTTAATCTTAATACCCTTAAAATTACAATAGACTATTTTAATTTCTTACTTTCATATTTTTTAACAGTCAATTTAGAGTCCTCTATTATCCCTCTTATTATTTGTATCCACTCAATCATAATTGAACTTACTAAGCTACCAACAGAAATCCATCTACATACTATTTCACTCATCTGTGGCGAAATTTTTCCTATCAAAACAACTGTAACTCCTATTATTCCATATATTGTAACAACTATCATAACTGCAAAAGCCATATATGGATTGAGCTTTTTTACACTCAAAAAAACGGATAATACTAACATCAAAAGCGACATTATTGATATAACTAAATCATTATGGCTGTAAGCTGTAATAAAACTTAACGTCCCCATCAAAATGATTAATGTCACTGTAGCAATTACATACATAATCCTATTTATTATCTCGATATTAATTCTCCACTGAATTTTTCTATTATCTTTCTCTTTTTTTATTTTATTCGACCTTCTTACCCAACTTTGCATAATCACATCTCCGGAAACACCTAATTATGTCATTCATTTTTTCTTGATAATATTCTATATTCGTTTTTTATCCCATATCGACACCCTATAAGAAACGTATATTTATAATTCCATCACATATATTTTTGTATATCACTAAACATTTAATGTCACGATTAAAAGTTCTCCACTCTTCTACAGTTTTGTACTAATATTCTCAACCAGCTTTATATCTGCAGGCAACCATTCCACCGAATTAAGCTGTTCTTTTGTCACCCATTTTGCCGCTTCATGCTCCTTCAAAACCAAATCTCCCTTTACAATCTCACACCAAAAGCAATCCATCGACAAATGAAATGTTGGATAATCGTATTCCACCGTATTAATCAATTCACCAACTGAAATCTCTGTATCAAGTTCTTCCATAATTTCACGCTTCAAAGCTTCCTGTGGAGTCTCTCCTTCTTCAATCTTGCCTCCTGGGAATTCCCAACCACCTTTAAAATCGCCATAGCCTCTCTGTGTTGCAAAGATAATTGGCTCACCGTTTTCATTTATAGCTTTAATAACCGCAGCTACCACTCTTACTGTTTTCATATTGCCTCCATTTTAAGCACTTACAATGTACTCATAAATATCTTCTCGAACTGGAACGTCAAGAATCCATTCGATTTCAACCGCTGACTTTTCTGTATTAGCCATAGTAAATTCCCTAGCATTTCCACTAGCTGTCATATGTCCTAGATAATAAAATTCTTTCGAAATCTTATCGTCTTTGTTCTTTCGAACAAATAACTCCACTTGAATTCCACGCTCTTTTGCTTTTAAGAAATTCTGTACATCATCTGACTGTAGTTTCCTTCCCGATTTAGAAATTGCAATCAATCGATCCCTAAACCCTTCTACAAAATGGTCCTCGTATTTTGTAGTATCACTTATATCATCTGATTTATCATAATTAATAAAAACTGGATATGTTTTTGTTTTCTTATCCAACATATAACCATTCATCACGGAAGATAAGTTCTTTTCCCAATTCAGTAATCTACACACTTCTTCGTAGGTATATTTCTGATATAAAACCAAATCCGAATTCTCATAACAATCGCTGTAATCGCGTTCATATCTGCTAATACCGAATTCAACCAATTCCTTTAGTATGGTATAAAAATCATCATTTTTTAACATCTCAATAAAGGACTCTGTAGGTTTATAATCAGAGGCATCTTCCTCTATAAATACACACTGAGAATAGGTTTTCTTTCCAGATCCAGCTGGAAATTCGTTAGTCAAAACATTGACTATATTTTCCTTTTGATCCCTCGATATTTCTTTTCCATATTCTTTCATATCCTCAGAAAGTCCAGCAAATAATCCAATCTTTGAAAAACCACGTGCATATGCGAGAAGTCTCTTTAACATCTGCAATTCTTGCACTCGCTTTCCACTGGCCAACTTCTTAGAAACAAACTCAATAACCTTTTCCTCATCCTCTGATAATCGAATTTTATATTCCTTTTCATATTTCACAAGGAACTTGTAATACGAACCAAGGCTATTGTTATCAAAAATACGAATAACGTCCATTTCTCCATAATCATCAAAGTCTCTAAGGGCAGGAATTCTTCCAAGCTTGTTTTTTAGATTTGTATAATTCTCACGAATGAGTTTTATATCACTGAAGTTTGCACTATCTACAGATGCAAAAATCCTCTTTCTGCTTATCTCATCAAAGTGTACTGTGGATGCACCTGGAATCACACGTCCACCTTCCATGATGTATCTTCGAATATTATCCTTGTTATATGTTCTGTCACCAGAAAGAGCAATCGGAATCATGAAGTTATTAGTGTAATTTCCAATAAAATCAAGAATTACAACGTATTCTTTCCCATTTGCTTTTCTAAGACCTCTGCCTAGCTGCTGAATGAACACGATTGGTGACTGTGTTGGGCGAAGCATAACTACCTGATTCACCTCAACAATATCCACACCTTCATTTAATATTTCTACTGAGAAAATATAATCTAAAGGTGTTTTTTCTTCATTGGCATCCTCTTCATTCATCGCCAATCGCTCAAAAGCATCCTGTCTTTCCTGCTCAAATGAACTACCATTAAGAGCAATAGTTCTATACAATTTTCCTGTTGCGGGATTTGTTATTTGATTGAACTTAGCAGATAGCTCTTCCGTTTCCTTTATGCTGCTACAGAAAATTAACCCTTTGACCTTATCCCCGCTATATCCATAATAATCGGCCTGTGTAATGATATGTTTCACACGTTCATCACTCGTCAGCATTGAAAAATCACGATTTGCCTCCTCATCATCTCCAATAATTGCCAAGTCTGTGATACCAAAATAGTGGAATGGACAGAGCAAATTCTCTTCCATTGCCTGCTGTAAGCGAATTTCATATGCTATCTGATAATTAAAGAGTTCATACACATTTCGCCCTTCTACATTATCATCTCGCTTATCTGGAGTAGCTGTCATACCAAGCCATAGCTTAGGTGTAAAATGTTTCATTATCTTCTGATATGTATCAGCTGGAACATGGTGTGCTTCATCCAAAACAATGCAATCAAATGTATCTTTTGCGTACTGCGATAAGTGCTCATCACGATTTAACGTCTGCACGGTAGCAAATACATAATCTGCATCATAGTCATGATATCCAGCACCTACAAGTCCCATTGAAACTGTTTTTGCAAACACCTTCTCATAGGATCTCTTTGTCTGTCTTGCAAGCTGACCTCTATGAACCAAGAATAACACTCTCTTAAATCCAAGCTCACGCATAGCGAATGCAGAAGCATATGTTTTTCCGGTTCCCCTTCGTGTCAAGGGTGTGATGGGGAAATTTTTTGAGAAAATTTAATTTTCTCAAATAACATCTTTACCAATAGCAATATTCAATTGTAAAGGCGAGGTGCAGGAGTCGAACCTGCGTCCTTTACCAGAAATGGTACTGCGCTTCCCCGCTGCGCTATCCTCGCTTAAAGCGGTGGCGGGTTATGAATCCCGCTTTACAATCATCTAGGTACACCGCTATATTTCTTGTTGTTCTTTTATTGCTAAAATATATTCCAAATCTTGTCTCATCATCTTCGCTATTCTTTTATATTTATTAGTGTAATCCGCAATCACGGGATAAATTAGCGCAATCATTACATAAACAATTATAATCATTCCAATAATAAAAATTGACCATTCTATCATTATTTGATCAGACATGTTTTTTACAATAACTGCTACAACAGCAGTCATGATTGGGTAAATCACCAATGTAAAGACTGCCTTAAAACGTTCTCCCCAAAAAATCTCTCCTTTATCATTTTCATATTCTTCACATTGGCTTATTATAACCTTTATTGTTTTTTCTCCATATAACCCCGTTTCCTTTAAAATCTCCTGAAATTTATCGACAGTTTCTGTTTTATATTGTTTCAAATTCTGTTCATCATACTTAAATAACTTATTTGATACTATAATAAATGCTACTGATACAACCACAAGTAACGTAATCGATATTACTGCCGCAACATAACTATGTATAATTTCAAATATCAAAAAAGAAACTAAGCACACTACACCCAAAATAATGTATCCCCACCCAAGCCAGCCTAAATCCTTCTTCGTTTTCTCGCTCAATATTTTATTTTCATATACTTGTAATAATTTGTTCAACATACTTTAATAACACCTACCTCTCTGCTTTTTTATTCTCTACTTAAATTATTAAGAACACCACACCTTTATTTCCCTATATCCCCTATTAACACAAAACGTGTTACACGCTGCCAGTGTGGGCTCCATCTTTTTTTGTAATTTATTAATTGAAATACCAGGCTGAACTATAACCAACTGATACTCTACATTACCATGAACCATTTCCATCAATTCCTTTAACACCAAAGGTTTGTCCTGCCTATAGGAAAATGGGTTATCATTATGTAAATATCTGTCTTTCACTTTTTCTTTAAAATGGACATTACTCAACCATATACTGGATTTTATTACCTGCTCACAAACTTCATATATATCACCTACCCTATTACCCGGCTTTTCACCTGATGAGCCTTTACAATGATACAATGTAATTACCAATTTATGACTTTCAATTCTACCAGAAATAAAATCAGCGATCTCACCAGTACCATGATCATAGTAACAATATTCAACCCCTTCTTGTGTAAGCCGTTTATTTACATAATCCTGTATTGATAATTTTCCAATATCATCTTCCTTCCTAAACTCTTTTGTAATATCGTATTCACTCCAATCAATCCTTTCAAACCATTCCTTATTTACAATACTTTCCTTCTGACTAACTGTAAAATATTCATTATTACAAACAGCTGAAAAATCGGGTAGGTAAAATGTTGGTTGGTAATATTTCAAGTAATCACATAAGCTATAATTTGAGGACTGTACAACAACCCTAAATCTTTCTAACTCTTCTGTTAACAGTGAAAATTCCATACCTTTGTCAGAGATAGTTGACCTTATACCTATCTTATTATCCGAAGCTACTAATACAAAGGAGAATTCTCTTTCGTCGATCTGCCCGACAAAATGCGCTTTCAAATCTAAAAATTCCCAACATTCACCACTGTCCAAATCCAATAATTGTGTAGTATTTCCTTCATATACTGACATATCCCATATTATCGACACAACAAAAAAATCTTTAGGCAAGTTTGTAATAAATTCCGTGTCTGGAACATTATCAAATTCTGTTCCAGTTTTAACTGCAGATTTGTCTCTTATTTGTTTCGAAACGTACTTACACCATGTTATGTAATCTGGTATTTGTAAATACGCATTACTCCATACCTTAGACCCAGCACTATATCCCATAGTTATTTTTCCTAATTCAGGATCTGTACCGCCAGCCATACTGTGTCCTCTAAAGAAAGTACTTCCATATTCCTCAGTTAACGCTTTATGGACACCTGGCCCAGCAATTATTCTATAATCTTCTTTTTTATTGCTATTTATTCCACTCTTTAATCCAATATTAAAGAAATCTATCGATTTCATATTTCTGTATACACGCTTTAAGCATGATGACGGTATTTTCTTATATTCACCATTTTTAACAGATTTTTCTGCCAAGAGCTCATATAACTCTTCTTTTTTTATTGATGAATTGATATGCAACAATTTATGTTTACTATCATAATATACAATAATCAAATTGTATTCCGTATTCATTATTTGATTATCTGTTAGCCACTTAGGTCGTACATCTTCTTTTAACAAATAGATTATAGTATTTGTATCCGCTTCTCTGAACTCATTAACAACTTTTGCATTTTCAAATTCAGTCAACTGAAAACTATAATCCACCTCGCCATAAACATCATATACTTTCGAATGAGCAAATGGTTTAAATATACCTGGCGATATTGCCTTATATTCGCCCTCAGACCGTATACTTTTAATATTATTTATCACTTCACGATTACTGATTTCATGCATCAATTTATGATCGTTCATATGTGGTATCAATTCTGACCATATCGCGTCTGAATCATATATTTTCTCTGCTTCAATTTCTATTTCACTAGGAATTGCTATAAATTTAGCCTTACCAATATTGTTCGCACTTGTTCTTGAAAACCTTCCAATAAACTGAAGAGTCACCTCTAACGATTTATGTGGTGCATGTACAGCAGCAATTTTTAAATTAGGAAAATCGAATCCTTCCCCCATCATATCAACACAAATAACACCATCTATTTCTCCATTTTTCAACTTATTAATAGTGCTACGAATCTCTGAATATGCAACCCCGCTATCTATTTTCAAAAGATTAAGACTAGTATTATCCTTATATACTTTTACCAGTTCATCAGCCCTCTTCTTAGATGCAGTCCTTACCATTACTCGATGAAACAACCCATTTTCTTTATCAATAATAAATTGTTTTTCCGTTTCCTTAGCAATTGATATATCTTCATTTTCTGCGACATCTACTGGCAAAAATTCAATTTCTCCAAATATTCCATCTTTGTAGGCTTGCGTCATTGTATAACTATACAAAAATTTCCCTTTTATTTCTTTATTATCTCTTCTATACGGAGTCGCTGTTACTAATAATTGCATTGCACAACTAAAATAATTTAGAATTTGTTTCCACAAATCTGAAGCAGAATGATGAGCTTCATCAGCAATTACTAAATCAAAAAAATCACTTGGAACACTTATTTCTTCACTCTTACTAGCCTTTATACTATTAGGGGATGATACAATTACATCATATCTCTTCAGCTTATCTACATCATCTGAACTAATTACAGCTTCAATCTCCTTAACTTTGATTTTTCCACCCACTCTTCTAAGTGCACCTATCTTTTTAAGTGTACTTAATTCAGCAAAATCATTTGCAATCTGACTTCTTACAAGTCTACTTGGAGTAATGATTAAAACACGTTTTGCTTTTAACAAAAATGGAGCACTCATAATAACTGCGGTCTTACCACTCCCTGTAGGCATCGTGATAATACCTGGCTCATTGTTATAAAAAAAATGTGCACCAATAGAATATAATGCGCCTAATTGTGCATTTCTATATCCATTATGTTCTGAAGCATTATGACTTAATAACACCAAATTTTTATAATTATTTTCAAAAAACGTCATATGAATCCCCCCTTCCGCTAGATGTACCACAACACACAGCACTCAATTATAATTATACCACCCCATTTCCATATTCTCCACCGAATATTCTATCTTTTTCGACCTTTCCCACCTCCCCAAACTCATCCTTAAACTTCCATTTTATCTCCACCCTATCCTGAGCATACACGACAATCTTCTCCACAAAAACATCCGCCATTTCTCTGTTAAGTCCCGTCAGCTTCAGTTGCCCTTCCAGCATCTCCAAGCCTGCCACTTCCGGCACATCCACATCTGCCATCTTGGTGACTGCTGCCCTCTGCTTTTCGATATTCTCCTGCAGGCGCTCAAGCATCTGCTCATATGTCTTACGCTGTTCCAGATAGGTTTCCTTATCCGTCATGCCAAGCTTGTAACTTTCATAAGCTTCACGCAGGTCCTTTTCGATCAGTTCACGGCTATACTCCATATCTGAAAGATGCTTTTCTGCCTGCTTTAATCGTTCTGCCTGTTTCTCCCGTTGCATATCCACAACCTTTCTGGAATCTACTTGTGCATCAATCATCATCTGAAGTGCTTTCTTCACAACACTTTCCATATCGGCATCCAGCACGCTGATATTGCATTTTTCATCAGTCTTGTCCAGATAATGATTTGCACAGTAATACTTCGGTCGTCCGGCATAAGTATGGGACAGGCGATGTCCACAGTTACCACAGATCATTTTTCCGGTCAGGCAATGTGTTTCATGCTTTCTTTTGACACTGGCACATGTATTTTCTTTTCGCATGGCAGCTACTTTTTCAAAATCCTCCTTGCTTATAATTGCTTCGTGACAATTTTCCACACGCTTCCATTCATCCTCTGGAAGTGCTTTTGCATGTTTATCGCCAACATTCTCAATCTTGAAGCGGCTGTAAATCATCGTGCCGGTATATTGCTCATTTCCGAGGATTCTTCCTATTGCAACATTATTCCAGAGAGGCTTTTTCTCACGATATCTGGCAAGTTGCTTTTCACTTCCTACTTGCATGGCAATATACACGCCCGGCGTATCTATTCCATCCCGGTTCAGTCCTTCTGCAATTTTATACATAGATTTTCCAGACAGGAACTCTTTGAAAATGCGCTTTACAATCTGACTGGCAAACTCATCCACAACCAACTTATGCTTGTCCTCCGGACTTTTCACGTAGCCGTAAGGCGCATAGGTAGCTATGTATTTACCATTGCCACGCTTTGTATCAAGTGTCAATGATACTTTGGAAGACTGTTCCTCACTGAAGAAATCATATAGAATCCCCTTAAATGCAACATCAATCTCACCGATACCACCCACATAATCTGCGCTGTCATAATTATCATTTATGGCAATAAATCGCACACCCATAAAAGGAAATATTTGTTCAATATACTTTCCCTGCTCGATATGATCTCTGGAAAATCTGGAAAAATCCTTTACAATAACGCATGAAATCTGCTTTCTTTTCACCAGTTCCAGCATTCTCTGCATATCTGGGCGATCCATATTTTTACCCGAATAGCCATCATCCACAAACTCCATCACACTCACTTTGCGAAGTTCCTTATTTTTATTGATAAATCCACGGATAAAAGCACGCTGATTGGTAATACTGTTGCTCTCATCTTTTACAAATTCATCTTCCTTTGATAATCTCAAATATATTGCTATCTGCTCCATTTTAAATCTCCTCTCCGTCTGTCATCCTGGCATACTCATCTTTAAAATTCAGATTAATTACCAGCCTCTTATCCGGATACAGGTAAATGCTGTCGACCAGAATTTTAATCATATTTCTATCCAGGGTAACCTCACTTTGAAAACGATAAATTGCTTTCAGCCATTGTATCTTTTTCTCACAAAATCTCTTCACACGCCTACGGCTTGCTTCCTCATCCGCTATCTGCCCCCGAAGTCTCATTATGGCATCAGCGTTTTTCTCCTGCCTGCACTTGAAATCTGCCCTGGTAATCTCTCCGGTAACATAAGACTGGTACTCTTTGCTTTCTTCGTAATTCTTCCTGTCAATCTGCTTCTGAATCTTCTGAATCCGCATGTCATGCTCTTTCAGTTCCCTGTCCATCACGCCTCGCATGGAAGCCTCCGTCCTGTCACTGTCTGTAAGTACTGCAATTTGAGTTGTAAGCAGGTTATTCACCACCTTTATAAGCTCCTGCTCCATAATGGTACAGCCACACTGTTTCCCACCGAAATCGTAATTGTATCTGCAGGAATAAAAATACTGACGTTCCAACACTCCGTCCTTCTCCAGAATTCTGGAAGCTAAAGGAATTCTTCTGCCACAATTTCCACAGAATAAAATTCCTGCAAAAATGTCCTCTTTTATCGGCAGATTCTTTCCCCTGTCAGATGTGAAAATGCTTTCTTCCACCTTCTTATCCATAACAGCTCTTACCTTGTTGAAAAGCTCCTTATCCACGATTGCCTCATGGGTATTTTCAACCACAATCCAATCATTTTCATCCGTAGCATGCCTTGCCTCGGTATCATACAGGCTGGTACGCCTTTTCCCCTGTACCATATTTCCAATATAAGCCTGATTTTTTAGAATGTTGGAAATCGTACCAGGATACCATGCCTTTGCTTCTGCACCTTCCTCCACATAGAGATTCCCCGTTTTCAGATAATCTCCCGGTAATGCAAGACGATACTCCTGAAGTGCTTTCGCAATCTCCCTGAGCGTCACTCCATCTGCTGCCAGTTCAAAAATCTGACGGACAACTGCCGCCGCATCCCTGTCTATCACATACTTACGAAGGGCATCCCCACTGTCCACCTTATAACCATATGGTGCATTGCTTCCGGTAAACTTACCCCTTTCCATATCAAGCCTGCGACTGACTGAAACACGCTTTGAAATATCCTTGGCATACATATCATTCACCAGATTTTTCAATGCAATTTCCAGTGCCTTATTCTGGTTAAATTCTGCCTCTGTGTCAAAATGATCACTTACTGATATAAAACGTACCCCAAGAAACGGAAATATCGTTTCAATATAATTGCTGGCTTCTATATAATCCCTGCCAAAACGGGACATATCCTTTACAATAATGCAACTGATTTTCCCTTCCCTGACATCATCCATCATCTGCCCGAATGCCGGTCTGTCAAAACTGGTTCCCGACACTGCACTGTCAACATACTCATGGTATTCTGCAAATTCAGCCTTATCCCTGATAAATTCTCTTAAAATACTCAGCTGGTTGGCTATAGACTCCGATGGTCTGGATTTCAGTTTCACCGACAATCTGGCATAAAGTGCAACACGAAAGGATTTTCCCTGCTTTATAGGTACACCAGCTGTTACCGCTTCCGGTATCTGAACTGCATTAAATCTGTTCTTCGTTCTCGCCATTTACACCGCCTCCTTAAGTTCAAGCACTGGTAAACCATCTACCATGGTGTACACAGGCTCCGCATCCTTCTCATTTGCAACATCAAACAATCCGGCAACCTTTTCCATCTCCTGACGATACTTAAACACAATTTCCACCCTGAAATCATCATAAATCAAAATCCTGTCAATAAATGAAACCAGTGCCACACGGTCTAGATTCCCAATCACCAGACCTTCACGAAACTGCTCCAGGTCCTTTGCCACAACAATTCCATTTTCATATATATTGCGGATGATTGTCTCCTGTTCCCTGATTGCCTGTTCAAGCTCCCTCTCTTTTGCCGAAAACTCCTCGCGGTACCTTGTAAACTGCTCTTTGCTGATAATCTCATCACGCAAATTCTGATACAGGGAAGCCTTAAATGCAGAACATTTTGTAAGCTCCTGCTTCAGGGCAACAATCTCTTTATCATGGGCAACGGCCTCATCATAATTCACATTCAGCTCATCCAGATGCTCCAGTACCTTTTCGCAGTCGCACATACTGTTGATATATCCCTGCAATTCTCCCAGTACAATCTGATTCAGATCCTCTTCACGAATACAATGCCGGCTGCAGGCATCTTTCCCGTTCCGGTTATAATTAGAACAGATATAGTTGATATATTCCCTGCCCTTGTAAGATTCCTTGCGATGTACCATACTGCTGCCACAATCACCACAATATAAAATTCCCGCATACATATATGATTCGTTTCTTCCAGCAACTGCTATGGTATCCCGACTCATCAGAATCTGTACTGCATCAAAATCCATCCTGCTGATAATTGCTTCATGTGCATTCTCCACTACCACCCAGTCACATTCCGGTACTTCTATTTCCTTCTTAACCTTGTGACTGACAGTTGTTCGTTTTCCCTGCGCCAATATTCCGATATACACCACATTCTTAAGAATTCTGGATACTGTCTGAGCAGACCATTTTGACTGTCCTGCACCTTTAAAACTGGTACTGTATTTCTCTCCACATTTTGCCTTATATTCCGATGGTGCAAGCACGCCATTCTTGTTAAGAATCTTTGCAATTCCTGATGCACTCATTCCCGAAAGCTTCTTTGCAAATATCCCCTGAACCACACCGGCTGCATAGGGATCCGGCACCAGATGATTCTTATTATCCTCTGCCTTTTGATAACCATATGGCGCAAATGCACCGATAAACAGCCCATTTCTTCTCAAAATGTCCTGACTGGTACGAACCTTTATGGACGTATCACCATTGTACTGTTCATTTAACAGATTTTTAAACGGAATAATCGTATGCGTCTCACTGCTACTGGCAGTCAGGCTATCGTACCCTTCCGATACTGCAATAAAACGCACGTTATACTTCTTAAAAGTTTTCTGTATCAGCTCATCCGCACCAATACGCTCCCTGGCAAGTCGGGACAAATCTTTTACAATAATGCAGTCAAGATTCCCCTCCTTCATGGAAGTCATCATCCTCTGAAACTCCGGCCTGTCAAAATTACTTCCGCTGTAACCATCATCAATAAAAATATCCACCAGCTTCAAATCATCATGGGCATCTATAAATCCCTCCAGCAAAAGCTTCTGGTTGGAAATACTGTTACTTTCCTTCTTCTCCAGTCCGTCAATATCTTCATCTCCCTGAGACAATCTCAGATAAATTCCTGTTCTATATACATCAATCTGTTTCTTACTCATTACAATTCCTCCTGTCGTTCTTCAACTGCTGTAAAACAGCTTCTATTGGTATCTAAGTGACGCTTTCCGTTCTATATAGCAATTCATAACATCCGTAATGCTACAGCTTCCTGCAAAGGTGGACTGAACAGTATATTTTCCATACCGTTTCGCCTTTCCCTGTTGTTTTGCATCATGCTGCGAACACTCCGTCACATTCTGCTCTTTCGTATCTGTCTCCTGCAAAATACACTCTTCTCCTTCCCTTCAAAAATGAAAAACAGCCTGAAAATGTCCTCCTTATGGCTAAATCATGAGACACAAAAACCGCTCTCCATAGTTAACAAAGTCTCTTGTTACATCTGCTGTAACAACTACGCTACATATCACATTTACACACGAAAGCCGAAAAGCACAAACCATACAGAAAAGCTAAATAACTTACATCTTTTCTTCATTTTGGTTCGATATTCATTTCAACTTAAACTGTTTTGACGTCATATATTCTTATAATCTCTGACGCCATACTCTGCATCCATACGATGTTTCCGTATGTAAATATGTATGTAAGCTTGCGCTTACTTTGTTGACCATGGACAGCGGTTATTATTTCATGGTGTCTCATCTGCACCGACATTTTCAAGCTGTCTTACTGTCAACTATTCAATTAGAAAAACTTAACATTGGTCATCACGTTGGCTAGGCGTTCGCAATGTTTTACAGGTATTGTGGCTATTTTTTAATCTGTTTTCCTGCCACATGCTTATATTACATTCCACGCAAATATTTGTCTACCACTTTTTTCCACATTTTCTGACAAAATATGATTTTCAGCATTTTTGCCAGTCACAACCATAACACGAGCCCTTCTGAATCATCAGGCAGCCACTATTATGCTGCACTTCCACCTGCTATTTCCTGCCCCAGATATGCTATCAACAACTCTTCCAGAGTTGATTGTTCACCGTATGACATGGTTACTTTTATGGTATTCCCTTTACCCGTATCCACCTTAATTGTCTTTGCTTTAATATCTGTTTTTTCCTCCATCTGCGTTACCTCCATTAAAAAAATCGCTACCCATAGCTCATTTGAAAATGCATAAACTATGGATAACGATTCTGGTTATCACTAATTCTGTTTTGGACTTCTCTTAACGTCCTATGAAGGTATACGCCGGTCTTCCTGACCCCTCATCGCCCCGTATACGTAGAGGTGTACTCACCTCCGGGAATTACAGATGAGCCACTAGCTGTGTTCACGACGCCCTTCTCCATTCCGGAGAAGTACTATCTCCCCTACCTGCATTGCGGGGATCGGGACGAACTTCTCGCCCCTCATGGGTTATTATCCTTACGCAACATACCTGCTCCCGCATTGCCCGAACTTCCGTCCAGCCTCTTGGCCTTCATCTCTCAATCCATCAGCCTACTAATATGATAACTGTGACTTTCATCCTGCGGGTATATGATCCGTAATTTTACTCAAATCTGTAACTGATATTCAGTTGTCAATTTTCATTTTCTCATTGGCTTGTCTCAAGCCTGGATATAGTATAAACTAATCCGGTGTCGTCCACAAGGTACTATCATGGTTTATTTTCTCGAAAAAGGTGACAGTTTGTGACCTTTTTCTGATTTATGCAAAAACATCATACTGCCTTCCGTCGTGATTGTACACTTCGGCAAAGTATGAAATTTGCAAATCGTGTATTCATTATACGATGGGGTTTTGTGTTTGTCTATGGACAGGGTTGGTGTTTTTTAAAGAAAACGCACCAGATTTTGATTGAAATAAGCACAATACTTCTTATTCTTAAAAATGCCCTTCCAAACTAGTCCATTGTTCTATTCGCCCACCATTAATTACTTCACGGTTACATACTTTTGATTCTTACTTTGAGGCTTATCCGGAATCGTCATCGCCAAACGTCCTTGTTCAACCAATGGTTTGACATATTTCTTCGTTGGCTTTCTTCCGGAATATCCTAACATTTCTGTGATTTCTAATATACCTTTCGGGGTTTGACAAAATTCCAAAATACGCTTAATTTTCTCATCCTCCGAACTACCCTTACTATCTTCTTGAGTTCCATCTTGGGTCCTATCTTGGGTCCTATCTTGGGTCCATCTTGGGTCCTCATCCTCTGTTGATACCCTGGTAAACGGAATCGACACGACAATAGAATTTTCCCTGAACTCATATGTTCCTTTTCCATAAACCTCTGTTATCTTTGGGACTCCACGACCTGTACGCTCACTTATGTGCAGTTGCAATAACATATCTGATAATTTTTGATTTACCGGTACAGATTCACCCGCGAAAAATCCTTCCATTGTCTGTCCCGGAGGAATTGTTCCTCTGGATAAAATCTCTATTCTGTCAGAAAACGCTGTTATCATTGGCGCATTCCCCGTTGTCCACTGATTATGCACAAATGCATTTATCATTGCTTCTCGGAATGCCTCTTCATCAAATAGAGGAATCTCTTTTCTCTCCACTATTCTTTCTCGTTCATCTGCCTGTGGAACATTCAGTACACCACCATACTCAAGAACTTTATCTAACGACATCAGCAAGCAGGTATTTCCGAATTCACGAACAGAATACATCGTGGATGTTTTATCTTTACCTTTAAAAATTGCAAAACGTATCGGAATGCCGCTATTATCTGACATTAACTGCGCCAACATATTATATTTCCCATTGTCCAGCAAAAAGCCAAGATTCTTCTTAAAAGTTCTTTTATTTAGTGTAATTCCCTTTGATGCATAATATACAAACAATTTATCAAATGTTAATTCTTGATTCTCCGATTCTGTATTACAAATCGTAGGTAGCCCAACACGCAATACATGAAATAGGTTCGACTCACGCTCTGGGTATTTATTCAGATTTACTTTACTGGATCCAATGCGTAAATATCTGTTATTATCAAAACTGGTCGGTACTTTAGTTGCTGCAGGTATATCTAAAATGACAACTCTTTTTCCTTCTACTGTAATTTCGTGAAATGAAAAATTGTTATCCGGAAAAACCTGTCTGGCCAAATAATGCTCTAGTGGCTCATTCTTTACATCAACCGTATAATCAAAAGTTGTTCCAATAATTTCATGAGTATCATTGTCTACTCCCCATACCAAATATCCGGCTTCACGCCCTTCCAATGCGGCAGCATTTGACAACGAAGAAATATATTCACCAATTCCTGCTGGCTCATACCAGTTGGTCTTGAATTCATACCAATTCGCTTCTCTAGGATATTCAATTAGCTCTTTCACTTTGCTTTTATAATCCATGCAAATATCCACCTTTCCTAAAATAGAACTGCTATCTATTAGTCTCATTTTTTCGGATTTAAATTATAACTCAGACTTTATTCTTAATTAAAGTCTTCACTTTCATCAAAATTCAAATCAAATATTGCCTCCTCGACAACCTTCACACACTCATCCGTATGCTTCTTAATATCATCACCCCAAAATCGGATAACAGTCCACCCTTCAAACAACAATCTTTTGTTTACCTCATCATCCCTCTCTCTGTTTCTAGATATCTTGCTTATCCAAAACTCACTGTTATTGCTCTTCTCCAGCCTGGGTTTTAATACTTCCCAGTCCTTTCCATGGAAAAATTCTCCGTCACAGAAAATTGCTATCTTATATTTTGTCAACACAATATCCGGATTTCCCGGTAACTTTTTATAATTCTTCCGGTACCGATAACCTTTTGCCCATAAAGCTTTTCTAAGGATAATTTCAATTTTAGTATCCTTTCCATGAATATTTTTCATGTTTTTATGCCGTTGTTCTTTAGTCAAAACATCCGCCATATATATCACCTTCTTATACTGTGTCTCCATCATCCAACACAAAACTTCTTTCAAAAGTAACTCCCGCGGCTTCTGCTATATCCTCAAGCTCTGCCACAGTAAAACTTTCTCTTTTCAGTTTTGCATTAAAATTTTGAGGTGTTGTTCCCAATCTCCTTGCCAACTCTGCCAAACTTATTTTCTGTCTGACACATAATACTTTTATTTGCTCAGATATTGTCATTTTTATTCTTCCTCCTTACCATGAGTCAGATGCAAATCCAATATAATTTTATCAGTCTTTCCGTCTGGATAAATATACTGTAATTCATCATAATCAAATTTTGGATTTAATGCATGAATCAGACTATGATGATTTGGACACAATATAAGAAGATTATCTGATGAATTATCAATACTCTTTGAAAAATACTTAATATGATGAGCTTCTGCAATATTAACGCCATGTTCTTCACCGACATTTTGACCACATATCTGACATCTATACGCATATAAACGCTTTAACATATCTACTTTCTTTTTAGAATAGGTACGTTCTATCACAGATTTTACCGTCTTATTTAATGCTGCTGTGTTGTCATCAAAGTTTAAATACTGTTCAACATCATATTCCGAAACTTTTTCTCCATCAACATCTAAATTTATCACCTGAGTTTCTTCCATTGTTCCATCCAAAACTGATTTTACAATTTCTGTTATTTCTTCAAACTCCATTATATTCCATTGCCCATACAGTTCTTTTACCGTCTCTGTTGGTTTTCTGTTGCGTTGTCCAACTCTTCCGTTATCAAAAAAAACATCAAATTCATCCCGCCTTCGCCTTAAATAAGCATTAGGCGCAACACCCGGACCAGTAATTCGTACTGATAAGTCATCCATCGCTTTTGACACCGGTCCACCATATCCCAATTCGCGAAATGCATCATCATTAAACTTTGAAATATAAAATGCCACTAGTGATTTTTTCTGATTTATTGTCATTTTCTTTCACCTAAAATCTTCCCATTAATATCCATTATCTGTCGGAAAATAGCCTCCAAAACATCAACCACGATACTATTGCCTGCCAGTTTAATAAGCTTCTCTGTTGAATACAAATGTCTGTTCTTTGTTACCATAGGATTATCACTGATTATCCTGTCAAAATCCGATTCATCAAATCCCATCAACTTAAAACATTCTCTTGGAGTCAGGTATCTCCATTTTGTCTTTCCTCTTGCCCAATTCTTATAAATAATCAATCCTGAATTAGGATTACGGTCTTGTTTTGTCGTCACTGTATTAACAATGATGTCATTAACCTCTTTTCCATCATACAGCAATTCATTATCTTCCCATATTTTTCTTCTTGAAGGCGTATCATTAGGTTTACTTGCATCAGCTTCTTCCTTATATTGGGGAACATTATCGTAATCTAAACAAAGAATGTCTTTTAACCTTAAATCTCTTTGCTTTAAATGTGTTGCCTCGTCCTTTTCCAAATTATGTTCTTCAAAGTACTTTTCTACCTGTTCTATTGTTTCTGCATTGTTTTTGCACAATATACTGATCATATATGCTCTTTCTCTTTTTTGTGGAATACCAAAATTTTGAGCATTAAGCCGATATATCTTATTATAATATCCCAAATTTTCCAAAGTTGCCTTCCAATCACCAAAATCTGCAGCATGTGGTTTTGACAGAATATTAGTCACGTTTTCCATAAGCAGAAAGCGAGGTAATTCTTTTCCCATTTCATTCATTTCAAGCAATATACGTTCAACTTCCCAAAGCATACCAGAACGATTATGTGCATCCCTTGCTATTCCACTTTTATTCCCATGCCAGCATCCACATAATGATAAATCCTGACAAGGAAATGAATATGTGAACAAATCAATATTGTCGGGTATATCACTTCCCATAACATCCGTAATACTTACCATATTTCTTGTTTCTCTTATTGCTGCATACAATCTTCGTTTCAAATGCATTGGCATTCGCATAAACGCCTCATCACTCATAGGTTTCTTTCCATCGGAACTCAGCGATAAACCTTTTAAAAAATTTGTAACATCTTCATCTGAAATTTCTGCATATTTATTAATATCAATTTTACCTTTATGTATCAGACAATATGCCAGTATTGCGTTAATATCCCAATCTGCAGTATTTACAATTTCAAAAGGTTTTCCAATTCTTGTTAATGCTTTTGCCTGACTGCCAATTCCACTAAAAGTTTCAATTACTCTAAACATTTCTTTTCTCCCGGGATCACCATACAGTATATTCCAAGCCGTCCAAATCAATGGTATATGTAATTTGCGTTATTGACTCCGGTATATGATCATCCTTAAATGAGGCTTTTGTTATCTTCGGAAATGTATCATCGACCTCATATTTTCTTTTTTCTAGTACTTTGTATTTTTCTTCCCTTATACTTGCACCCCGCTCATATCCTAACTGATATAACTGCTGTTCAATCTTATCCTTATCATATCCATCTACAACAAGTCTATCCTTCATATCATTTATAGATATTCCTGTTCTTGACTGTTCTAATCTACAGAAATATAGCTGTAATCTTTTTAAACTTTGGAGCTGATGCTGTCCAGATATAGTAATAGTAGCACCATAACGTTTTACTGTTGACTTAACTTCATAGCTGCTCTCGTTTCCCTCTATATCGTGGCTCCCAGAATTAACAGCTGTCCATTCCACTGTATTATCCTGAGTGTATAAATCATCTAAAACCATCATTTCTGCAATTACACTGTAGGCTTCCTTATTAGAAATGGTATTTCCCATTAACTCACGCCACTTTTTCCACCATTCCAATGGTTCAGACATAAGATTCTTTCTATCTATACCATCAATCCCCGGCTCTACAAATTGCGCACAGACCGTAGCAAATTCATATCGTAAACTATCCAACATACAACTCAGTATAAGATACTTCTTTTCTATACCGCCAATTGCAAGAGTTCTGGAAAACAATCTGCTATTGGCAAATTTTTCTGAAATATCTCTGATATCATCAAATTCAATAGCAACACCATATCCTTCATTATCACGGATAACCATTGCTGAGTATTCTTTTGGTAACGTTTTAATTTCTCTTGCACCATTTTGCGTCGATGCGAAATACTCTCTAATTTCCTCCAGTATTCCCATAGCCTATTCCTCCTCAAAAGTATTCAACACTGTTTTTGCAACTCCATATGCCAACAATGGAGGCACAGCATTTCCAATTTGCTTAAATGCATCGCCCATAGAACAATCAAAGAAAAAATCATCTGGAAAAGATTGTAACCTTGCAGCCTCCCTTACGGTAATTCCTCTTGGTTCAATTGGATGAATATGACTATATGTATCCTTTCCCAAATGTGCTACTAATGTATGAGATGGTTTTGTTTCATCAAGTTTTTTCCATTTATTCTCAAATTTTTCTTTATCATATTGCGGAACCATTTTATTATAGAGACTAATGTATTCCTCACTATCCTTCTCATACCCAAAAAGTTTTGCCTCTTCATAGAATAGCTCTTCTGCTATCTTTGTCGCCGCAATATAATTATCTCCTTGTTGCATTCTCTCAAAGATCGGAAAATCTCTGGTATTCCTTCTGAATGCATTTGCCGAAACACCAAATCCCTCTTTACCATACCAGGTTCTCATTAATTTTTGATATTCATTCTGTGCTTCCGTTTTATATGGATACTCAATATTTAATGACACTAATTTGTATTTTGAGTCTGCTGTCGGAAATACTTCTGGTAAATCTGAAAAAGCATCTCCTACAGTAACCCATGGTTTTAATTCATCTGTTGTTCCATTGGGTTCCACAAAAAATTGACATTGCTTATATCCCTCAAATCGTTTTTGATGCTGGGTCAATACATCAACCTCATTTCGATGTGTTGGATTTGGTAATTTTATCTCTTTTCCTTCATCCCCCTTGATTGCTACAACAAAAACTCTCTCTCTTACCTGTGGAACACCATAGTCGGCAGAATTAAGTATTGTCCAATATGCCTTATAACCTTTTTTAGTTAACTCAGTACATACTATTTCTGGTATATTTTTACCGCCAAAATTTGTTGATTCCGGAACATTCTCCATCACAACAGCTCTTGCTTCCAATTCGAATACAAATCTCAAAAAATCCTGATACAGATATCCTCTTGCATCTTTTATATTTACTCTATCTTCACCGAGTGATCTAAGTTTCCCGCGACCTGCCATAGAATACGCCTGGCATGGCGGTCCTCCTATAACAATACACCCCTCATCTCCAAAACTATTTTTAAACACACTTGCTTCTATTTCTGTTATATCTCCGCATATATGTGTTTCTTTTTTTCCATAGCGCCAGGAAAGATTGTAAGAAATGGTTTTACATGCTTCTGGCATCAATTCAATTCCTGCCACAATATCAAAACCCGCTTTTTCAAATCCGAGTGCCAATCCACCACACCCTGAAAACAGATCAATAATTTTAGGTAACATTACACACGCACCCCCGCGTCCATAAATAAAGAACGTACATATTCTTTTTCGCCACCCAAATATAATGCCGGATCCACAACCATCACTTTAGCAGTGTTCAATTTCATTACAATTCTGAATAAATCATCCTGCTGCGTTTTTGTGTTCTTATTGTATTCATCAAGAACCTGTTGCTGTATATGACTATAGTAATACATAATGTATCTATATACATTTATAAACGTTCCCTTACGTCCTGTTCTTTCCTCTAAATTCAATATACTGTCAGTTGTAAAACAGGGAGCCTCCAATACTTTGGCAGTTGTCTGCATATCTCCCTGCCACGACAAATGTACGTACCACCAAATTGATCTAAGCCATATTCTTGCAGGTTTGCTCCAATAATGACTCTCATTTTCATATCCCCATCTTTCAGCAACGACATCTGGTATAACCTTTATCGAAAGATATCTCCAAAAATCGTCATTAGCTGCAGCTCTAAGGTTAAATCCCGGCACACGCCACAAATAGTCGTACAACAAAATTCCAATGTGAGCATCTATGTAGTAGTCTTTTTTTGCTATAGTATCCGGGCACTCACTTCTCACCTTTTGATTAAACTCTTGTATATCTTTACGTATCTTCAAATAATCTCCCTCGACTTCCGGCAATGAAGGATAATTCAAAACCCATTCTTTCATTGCATTCTGAGCCTCCGAACGATTTAATGTTTTAATAATCATACTTTCTATATCCTCTGATCAAAAAATTTTCTTATAGACAATGACATTGCCTCCGGTCCAGAAATATCCCACTCCAATGTATCAATGAAATAGTGGATAGCTTCTGACACACTACCACTTTGCAAGTCCTCACCAGAAGTAGTTACATCCCAATAATCTTCCTGTTCTTTTAATTTTGTAATAATAACACCTAGTGCACTTGCCATTATTTCCTTTAAAAGTTGCTCATCATATGTTCTTTTCGTTTTATCTAAATACTTGTAATTTTTGTGTGCAGTATTTATGTATATAGAAACACTGTCTGAAAACAGGTCATATGTAGGATCTATCCAATCACATTTTACATACCACAATGGCTGACCCGGTTCATATATTTCATACATAGGAAATACTGAACCATTTCCATCTAGCCTTATTACAAATTTATTATCTAACTCTCCTAAAATACATCCATATTGATTAGCCAGATGTTCCTCTCCCCAAAGCGGAGTGCCTGCTTCTTTCAAATAAATAATTGTCGAAAATTCCACACTTCCTCTTAATTGAGCTTCTAAGAATTCATAATTTAACTCAAATTCCAAATCTCTTTGGGAATTTTCTATCTCTCCAATCGGAATAACACCTCTTTGCTTTGAATCAGGGGATGTCCACATTAATGCTATTCCCAGTTTTGCATTATTACATGCTATTCCGTTTAGTCCAAACAAACACTGATATGTACGAATTGAATACTTTCTTCTAATACATAACTGATAATCATCCGGAGACCATATTCCCTCATCATCGATCACTTTATGAACTATAGTACTGCTATCAACTTCTTCCGTACGCAATACATATTCCTGATCATCTCTTACATAATAAAGCTGATATGGTGATGCCTGGAATCTAGTTTTACTTAACAAATCATCCGTTATTACCGGAAAAAGTGAAATATTCGCTACCATTATTTATCACCTTCATTCTTTTCAACATTAAACAATGGTTTAATATCTTTTCTATTCAACTGCAAAGTAATATCAAGTTCCATTTCTATCAAATGCTCAGCATCTGACCTTACATGTATACCATAACCAGCACCATTTTTCGTTTTAAGTAATTCACAGGAAATGTCACTTATTCCAGAACTTTCATTACTGCTATCTACTGCCATTTTTAAATTTGTTTTAAGTTTATCTACTTTTGTAACAACAATATCTGCAGAAACTATCTCGAACGGCATGGATAATCCCATTTTTTCTTCCCAGTCTTTAGGTTTAATTGCACCTATCTCAGAATCAATTGCCAAATTAATCCCTGTAGCCAAAATCTTTCTTCGCGATTTGATTGTTAACTTAACCATCATCCCATTCGCAAAATATTTTGTTTTTGATGATTCATAACCAAAAACAACATTTTTATGTGTTTCGGTGTGTCCACTTCCACCTTGTCCACCACTTGTTCCGCCACTTGGCTTTTTACCAAAATTTTCAGGTGGTAATAACAAATCTCCAAACATTTTTCCAAGACCAGAGTTTAATCTGCTAGTTGTATCTTCTTCCTCTACAAAAAATTCCTTAGAAATTTTACTATTAACCTGCGCTTGTACCTTTGACACAATTCTCGGGTTATTATTACCCATACTAAAGTCTCCCCAAGAAGTATGATCGGCCATCTCACTTTTTCTTACATATTCCTCAAGACTATATGGCTCTCTTGTATTAGTAAGTTTATTTTCTGAGTTTAGCACAAAAATAGCAAAAATAAATTCATCTTTACTAGAAGCACTTATTCCATCAACCCAGTTTCCCACATCCTCATATGATACAATCATCCCTGGTTTACGAGTAAAAAATAAAACAGGTTTATTCTTTTCTTTATCCTTTATTTCACAATTAAAATACATGTACGGCTCTGGTTTGTTATCTGGATATCCTGTTTTCAATATTTTACGTGGAACTTTCGTATACGCAATCGTACCAGCCTTTGTTGTTTCCAATACCTTACGCAAAAGAATGTCTTCTGATTTACACTCCACGCCGTCTTGTGCCAAAATATCATTCCCAGCCTCTTCTGACACAGCCCTATTGTAAAGTGCTTGTACAATCTGAAATGCAGGTTCCATATTGTCTAAACCAATTCCTTTTTTATTGATTCGTGCGCGTAGAAATTTCCCATATGGATATTTTTCATTATTTAATCTCGGAGCATACCATCTTTGTATAGAGATTCGAAGATAATCTTCAATACTGCATCTCCAAAAAGGACGTATTCTATTATCTTCACTATCTTTATATTCTATCTGATTATTTTCAAGTAACATCTGTTCATCAATATAAGGAATGATTATTGTGGTTCCTGTTAAATCACCTTCATATGGTTCAATTTCAAATATATTTAAAATTTTTTCAATATACTTTTCATCTGTAATAGGTTTTGTTTTGTTGCTTCCGATTTCCTGTCCCCACCATGCTATACCTCGCTTTGATTTTCCCGGCAAAGCAGGAATAAGTGAGTCAGCATTCATTTCATTTTCCACCAGTGAAGCTGCTAATCGCGACTCATATATTCCTTCTTCATTCAGTATTCTGCTATAATAAACAACCAGTCCTATTCCAACTCTGAAATATACAGTTTTACCAAGTCCCCATGAACCACCTGCACCTTCTGCTTCCTGTGGTTTACTTATTTCATAAATCAACTTTAATAAATTTCCATACTGGTTATCTGTTACTTCATCATAATGCAGCTTGCCTGTCAGTCCAACAGTATTTGAATCACGTACTGCTATGAATTTATACGTGTCTTTCCAATATTTTCTATTTAAAGTTTCTGTTATGCCCTCTAATTCCTTATTTAAAGATATTTTATTAAATTCTCCTGTAAAAAAATCTACAGTCACATATGGGTCTGTATCATTTTTTGCATCCAGACTATTCTGTATGGATTCTCGAACCAACAAATCTAAAATAGGCATATTATTATTTTGTATCAATTTTAGTAATGAACTCCCCGACTGGGTCATTCTACCAGGTTCAGCAATTTCAATTTTCATTTGTTCCCTCCAAGTCACCTTCGTCGTCAAACGGATTATTTTGCATATGTATAGATACAGTCGCTGTATAATCTGTTCCGCGCTTTCCACCCGGAATATTCATACAAATACCTACAATATCCTCAACCGAATTTAGATCTTCTCTCGTATCAGAGCCTTTTACCGCTTTTGAATCTTTATCTATTACATAAACAATCAACTGTGGAGTTGAATCTAAACCAGCTAAACTTCTAATTTCTTTTGCATATTTTGATTTAAAATCCTTAACCTTGCTCACAATCTCTTGCGGCTGTCCTTCCAAATCTATATCAGCTATAATATCTTTTGGATCCCTTAAAACACCAATATTTATTACCGTATCCGATTCATTCTTCAATTTTTTCCTTGTACGGCTTACCTTTTTTACCGGACCTACTGGTGAATTCCAAACAGAACCACTACCTTTTCCAGCCAAAATAATATTCCAATTTTCAAGTTTCCCTTCTGCTGAAATTTTTTCAATCCAAGCAATAACAGAAGCTATATCATTGAAAACTCCTAATCTCGAATTAAATTTGTACTCTTCAAGATATTTTTTCACCAAAGAGAATTCAACATTCCTCCAAATAAAAGAATTCTCCGCATGTTGATTGCATTCTTTTCGTTCTTCCGGTTGTCCTAATGAAGCAATAAACTTTTCAGTCTCAACAATGTTATGTTTCAGCACTGCTACATCATTATCAAACAAATATGTCTGATTAAAAGAGCCACTGAAATCCATATCTGTTGCTTGTGCGCTCTGCATCCTATTTTTTGCAGTTATACGTATAAAGCTTGCTTTAGGAGTATTTTTCACTCTTGGTCCATAATTTGCAGGACTCTTTCCTAAGGTGTCCATTTCATGTATTTCATCACGTAACTCCTGATCCAGCGCTGCAAGAAATTTAAATTGATCATTTGTCTTAGATGTAATCCATAATCTCGGCAACAACTCATACCCTTTTCTGTATCCAAACCATCTCCCCATTTGCATAAGTGTATCCGCCTGACTAACAGAACGAAGGAAAAATGTACTGATAAGTCCTTCAATCGTTAAACCTCTGGACAAAGTTGCTCCACCCACAACAATAAACGCCGGTGCTGGTGTTGGCATGTTATCAGCCGTAGGATATGCCAATCTGACATACATTCCATCGTCGGTAATTCCATTATTCTTGCAATTATCAATACACATATGAATTCCTTCGTGATATGCGAACTCATCGTCCTCATCCAATGGAATATTAGTTGGTTCTTTACTCAACAAAATTGTAATTTCCTTACGTATGTCATCAAATGAAGGATATCTGTTTATTTCTTCATCCTTCCTATCGTATTGTGGATATTGTTCTCTAAACTTTTCAAATGTAAATTGACTGGTTTCTGTATTCCATACTTTTTCACATCTTCTAATCATCTCATCTACATCTTTGCTCACAATCCAATCTCTGACCGCTTCTGCAATATTCTGATGATGATCAGTTTTCTGACTTGTATGTATCAGCATACTAATCGGCTTTCCGTATCCCCATATTCTCATACAGGCTACGCCACACAGAAACCAGCATATAGCATCCTGTAACGCGAGCGGAACATACGGTGATCCTTCTTCATGAATTTCTTTGATTGCCTGAAGATCATCCTCATCAATAATTCTCACGATATCTAAACCATCATAATCATAATCCCCACCCTCAAGTCCAAATATCTGTTGTGGTCCAAAATATTCCTTTGATACACTTAATGTTGATATAAAATTTCTAGGATATAACGAATCTTCTCCAGCCTCATTTAATATATTTGCATATGGCGTGGCTGTATATCCAATATAATTCATCGCCTTATATTTATTGCTGATTTCCTGCGATTTCTCATTTTTTCCATTTACCAAATCTCTTATCAATCTATTAATTGTTCTAATCGTTGAACTATTAACATTTGCTGTGTTAATACCAGCCTGGTCAGCCTCGTCATCTATAACCAGTATCTTCATCTGTTTTTGTTTATTACCATCAGATTGCAGCCATTGTATAAGCCCCCTAAGTCTTCCCGGATTTTTCAGACAAACTGTAAAATATCTCTGTTTTGACGTTTTATCAAAGTGCAAATCCTGTGTCCTTTGTCCTAGCATTGGTTTTTTAGATAAATGCTCTAAACCATTCCAATTGAGATTGCCCTGACAATTTAAATCATTTAATAACCGGTTTTGTGTTTGTTGTCTAAGATTTTCGATGGTTCCAGATAAAACTATAAACATATTCCATCCCCAGTCAGCCGCCATAGCCATTAAAGCTGCCATATTTGCAGTTTTTCCAGACTGAACATTACCAATAACCAATCCCTTAACTGGTTTCATTTCGGTTGTGTCACTGCTCAGTCTCTTCAAAATCTTTAATGTAGTTCTCTCCATCTCATCAACGATTTCTTCTTTAAAACCACCCTTAATCAATTTTTTTCTATATAACTGCCATGCGGATTGTGGATCTGCTGGTACTGTAACATCATTATCTTCGCCTTCACCCATAATCATAGCCTGACCACTAAGATAATCTATAACCTGTGTCTGTTCTTCTGCCTCTTTTTGTAAGCGAACGAGTTCTTTCCATTCACTGCAACTAACTTCTTTCCAAAAATTCAATAAGGACTGTTGGGTTAGGAATTCTGATAATCCTTCATCATTACCACGCCCCGCATAATCAATCTCTTCCCACTTCATGTTACGATTTCTCGCATTACGAATCCATTCTCTGTGTTGATCATATTCAGGCAAACCAAAATTAGACATATGCATTCCTCCATTGGTACATTTGAAATTTTATCGACAATTTTTTACCTTTTCCATAACCCTATTATAAAACCAGAGTTTTATATCGTCAACTTTGTTTTTTACTTTTCAAGGAAATGTCTCCAATCAAAATTTCCAATCAATAAGCCCTATATTGACAGAGGGCACGCTATCGTGCCCTCTCTCTGTCTCCATCCTTTCTTTCAATAACCCTTTCTTGCTCCATTTCCAATGTCTTTTCATAAATAGCCTGATAATCTTCAAATATCTTATCCTCATCAGAAGTATCAACTCCACATGCCTTGCAAACAGCACTGTACAGCTGAATATTGTATGAATTATTGTCCGGCTGAAACTGTAGCATCCTTGCCTTCTCGATAACAGACAAATCATCAAAAGCAATTCCCCGCTGTTTAATCTCATCCAGCACCTCTTCTGTCTTATTTTTGACAACCAATTCACACATGCCCTTATAAATCAAATCCGTCTCTTCCAGAAGTTCATCCACATCTGCAATATGCCCCATGTCCAGAAACTTCATCTGTACAACTGACCTAACTGTGTCGTAACTATTTAGTTCCCCAAATCCATGCATCTGAGCCTTTTCCATTGGAGTCATCTTTTTGTATGCCTCATAGCTACCTTTATCATCTGGCCGATCACCAACATATTTCTCCACATTATTCGCTTCGCTGGCATCTCCTACTGTGGCATCCATGGTATCTTCTGCTGAAATTTGTTCACATACCTCTGCGCCTAACGAAATATCATAATCCTCTGATTCATTCATTACTGAAATATCTTCCATATCAGACACTGCATCATTAACAGATAGCGCAATATTTTTCTCCTCCGCATACGGATACTCCGGCACTTCTATTGAATTACGAATCTCATCCTCAATAGTTGAAAAATCCAACATTGAAAACTTCTTATACTCTTCTACACACCCTTCAGCAATCCTCAAATTCTTATTAAGTGCTTTTTTCTCCGCCTTAAGTTCGTCCAGTTCCGCCTGTACTCCCATATGCCAGATCTGGTAATCACGAATATCCTCCTCTGTTTTGCAAGAACGTTTTCTTGCTCTGTTCTGCTGATACAATTCCTGCTGACGTTCAGAGATTTTCTCTACATCCCGCTCTCCCAAAACCTGATAAGTCACAAGTCCCTCCACAGTTTTGATATTATTATTCACAAGAAACAAATACTGTTCCTGCAGCTGCTTCATACGCTCCAGCTCTTTCGCAAGATATGCAGAATGCTTATCAAATCGGCGCTGTTCCACCATTCTCGCCTGATAGATTCTGCGATAATACTTCATCTGAAAATCCGTTATTCCACGTTTATGAATTGCCACAGTATTACCCACAACAAATCTCGGTCTGGAAAAAGGCATATCCAGATAAAATCGGAATTTCTCCTTTGAAAAGCGTTCATCCAGCTTATCCAGTTCATGATACCATTTACCACCCGGAACCTTTACCGAAAGGTACTTCCCGTACTCAAACTGATACCCAATTCTCTTCATCAGGAATATAAAATGGTCAAAGCTTCCCGCCTGACTCTGGCAAAACTCTGCATCTGCCAGAATCATTTTGCGAAAACATTGTTCACGCTCCCATTCCTTCCTTGATAAATTTTTAGGCTCTTTTACATACTCTGCTGGCACAATAGACAGTCCGTACTCTTTACAGAGTCTGTTTGTAATCGGCTGCATACGATGCTTCCATTCCCCTTTTTTGCACTCATGCTTCATCCCCGTTTCAAAACTGACGCTATTAAAAACAATATGCCCATGCATATGCTTTTTATCATTATGAACCGCATATACTGCCTCATATTTATCCTTCAGGTATTCCTGTGCAAAACGTGCCACGATATCCAGCGCCTGTTCCTCTGTCGCTTCTCCCGGTGCAAAGGAAATGATAATGTGATATCCCTGTCGCTTATTTGTTTTTCCGAAAGTAACCTTCGTATCCATCATCTGCTCAAAGGCTGTATCCGGAAGGCAGTTTATACTGCCCACCATAACATTTTCCTCTGTTTTCTCTGGATTCTGAATATACGAAAGAGCATTCTTAAGATGTGCCGCCGGGTTCCCGGTATGTGCCTCATTCAGGCACTGTATCTTAGTGATTGCCATACCGTAAGCACCTCCCTCATCAGCCTCTTAACATCCTCCAAATCCTGCTTAACAGCAAGGATATCCCTCGTGTAACCATATCCCTGGGTATTTACTTCCTTCGCAATCTGATTCACATTGGTAGCAATTCCTGTTATCTGTCTGATAAAAATCCCCCTGTCTGTCGTAAAAGATGCATCCACATTTCCACCGCCACGCACCAGATTGCGCAGGTATTCACTGATATTCATTCCAGCCTTTTTTGCCCCCTCTTCCAACAGTCGCTTATCTTCCTCTGACAACTTAAAAGAAACCTTATATAGCTTTTTGTCAGACCTGTATCTTCTGTTTCCATCTGCCATACACATAACCTCCAATTCTCAAAATTAATTGCATCACAATCTCACTTACCATGCTCATGGCTGTGACCTCCTTTTTTTATTCTTCTTTAGAACCTGCTTCTGTTGCTGTTCACTTGTTTTGCAAGATTCGGGAAAGGTCGGACCTTTCCCCGAAAAAATATAATTGCTAACCGCAATTACCATTTTTTCATCTTGGCAGGAGCTCCTGCACCCAATATATGGCACAAAATATGTGCCAAAATACCGACAGCAAACCATCCGCTAACTGGCGTCAGTTTGCCGTCAGATATATTTATTTTATATATGAATGACATCAATCTGCCGTCATTCAGGATTCCATTGTCGTCAATTCGACGTCGCTGACGTAGCTGCCTAATCATCATTCAGTCCTTTTAGAAAATTGAATGTCTGACTTGGAATAATGACTTCATCATCAGGGACAAATGCCGTATTATCCTGTGGTGCATCATGCGTTGATGCTAAAGTGGGTGTTGGTGATGATGGTGTTTCCGCTGTGTCAACTCTCACCTCATACTTTACAAGTAACTTCTCGATTTCCGGCTTCAATGCCCCGGCAATCTCTCCTGCAAGCTTCTTTATATCAACATCAGACATACCGGAGGACCTGCCACCTTCTTCTCCATACACTTCTTCATAAGCCAGCTCGATACCTCTCTTGATAAGCTCCGTCTGATTTGAATAGCTTCCATCCACAAGCATCCTGTCCAGTTTTTTCAGAATATTTGCATCCGACTGGCGGTCCACATAGAGACGGCAGCCAAGCCGCCTCTCTCTAAATCCCATTACCATGTGTACCACCTGCCTTTATGCCATCTGTTTTGCAAGAAACTCATAGCCCTTTGCATTGGCTCTGACATCCGTCACATATGAAATGTTATCCCCATGTTTTCCAAATCTCTCCATTGCCTTTGCTCCGCCACCCACATAAATAATGTTGGTAAATTCCGTATCGTGCCCGTTCTCTTTCAGAACTCCTTCCACTCTTGCAACAAACTTTTCAAGCGACTCGTCCATAATCCTTGCATACTTTTCCGGATAATTGCCGCCAAGATTGCTGATATAATCTGTAATCACATTCTCCGAAATCTCTTTTCCAAAAACCTCACTGCTTCTGCTCTTGATTTCCTGAATAACAGAAATCATGGACTCCGTGAAGGTCTCACATTTACTTTCCACTGGAACACCATCCTTCACATGCATGATATCAATCGTCCAGGAACCCACATCCACAATCAGATATTCCCCCTTCATACTGCCAAGCCTGTCTGCCACTGCTGCATAACACTGCGGAAATGCCAGTACATTTTCAATGGTAAAATCATATGCCACATCCTCAAATTTAAAATGCACTGGCTGATTTCCACGTTTCAAATATTTCACGAACTGCTTTCTTACCGTTGCAAACTGTTTTAAAGGAAGTCCGACTCCAAGCACCACTCTGGCACCATTTGGAATATTCCCTGACTGACATTCCTTTGCCAGTGCCGCAAGTGTCAACAGATAATAATCATCATCTGCAAGCTTACTGTCCTTCACACTGTTACGCTTTTCTCCAATCTTATAAAATGCTCCATCATAAACCAGTGTATTAGCCTGGAAGGTAGGCTTTACAGCCTGCCTTTCCACACCATTCTCAAACACATGGTTTGATGTTTTCATTAAATGATTCCCGTGGTCAATTCCCACACAATAAATTCCTTTCTCTTCCATAAACTCATGCCTCCATTCTCTGTGTCTCCGCATGTTCAAATGCGATATTTTCCTTTGCATGTTCCAGACGTACACGCTTGTTGCAATCAATTGTTGCAAACAAATCCTCTGTTACAATCTCATCTGCTGTCATTGCCGCCTGCATGTTTTCATGAAATGTTACCTGAAATCCTTTTTCTTCCAAAGTATCCAAACCAATTCCTCTTACCTTGCTTATTCCCTGTAAAACAGTGTCATACAGTTGCCATGCATAATTCTCATATTCCGCTGCTTTATCAAAAAGTACCCCTTGCATAAAATACTTGTTATACAGATAACGGTCATTTTCCATCAAAACCCTGAGATAACGGTGTCCATACTTTCCAAGACTTGCATAACTTCTCGGATCCGACTCTCCCAAAATCGGATAAAACAATCCATCCACCTCTTTGTACTTAATACCACACTGTTCTGCAATTGTAGGTGCTGCAGTCACCTTTGCTTTTTCTTCCATAAAAAGTCCTTTCTGCGCCTTGCGCCTTAAAAATATCGTTATTTGCCTTAACGCCAGCCCGCGGAGAGTTACTGCCCTCAAATGTTCTGCCATGCAGAAAATCCTCCTTTCTCATTGCCTCTTGCGAAGCTATGTATAAATGCTGTCCACACCTGACAGTTAAATTATCTGTAACGCTGGAACACACAAAAATCACCATTCCATCCTAATCGACTACTGCCTTAGCAAACACAAGAAATACTCTTGCAACCAGCCCAAACACTAATAATGTCAGCTTCGCCAATCCCAGTACACACCGAAGCATTAACAACGCCATCCATACCATAGCCTTTAAAACATTCAGTAAAACTCTGCCAACAAATTCTAAAATCATAAATTCAACTCTCCTTTCCACCCATCGGGAGCCACCCGAAAAAAGGGTATAAAAAATAAGACCATATTGACTTCAATATGGAACCGATTAAATCTTCGATTCTCTGTGTCAATTTAGTCCTATCAGCAAAAATACCTGTTAAGTTTTCCCGTCCAGAGCTAATCCGGACAATTTTCACACGGAAACGTCTAGGACCAGGCTTCCGAAACCCTTGTAAATCCTGGGTTTCTTCCACCTGTCACAAATATACCACGTTCCCCTGTTGCAGAGATAAGTAACGCTCTTTCTTCACCTGCATCAATTATTTTCTTCAAATTAGTAATAAACCTAACCTGCATACTATTTGGCTGTAATTTATATTTTTCAAGAGAATTAACTTCTTCCTGCTTTGCAATATCTCGCTGATGTTTGATGATTTTATATCGTTCTTTGTAATTCTCATAGAATTCATCAAATGATAATGAATACTTAGAATTCCAAAGTTCCCTAAACTCAGCTACAATTTCTTCTGCCATCTCTCCCTGATCCGTAGAGATTAGCTTTGTGTTCCACTCACGATTACTTGTGAGCGCAGCACTTGTTATATTTGAACTACCTATAATGATACGATAGATTTCGTCTTTTCTAAAAATATATCCCTTGGTATGAAAGCCCTCATCCGCCGCTTCCACATCATACATTTTCAAGGTGATATTTGTCAGCTCATTTAACTTTGCTAATGCTCTTGGCTCGCTGAAGTTCAGATAGTTTGTAGTAAGAATTTCTCCTGGAATATTTTTCTTCTCTAATTCTTTTAAGGTCTGAAGAAGAGGTGTAATTCCACTCATTGTGATAAATGCTACGCTAATCTGAAATTGATCGCATTTTAATAACTCATCTTCGATAGAAGATAAGACTTTCTTTCCTTCTTTGTAATTGTTAGAAACAAATTGTGGCCTGTATGCAAGAGAAGATGCTACAGAACCATCAATGTATGCTGTTTCAAAACCAGCTCTTAATTCATTATAATTTTTCATAGTTTACTCCACGTATTCTAAGAATATTTTATCTGCAAATCCGCCTCTTTCGCTGGCTTTCTTTGCCCTAAGTGCTTCCAGTTCCTCTAACGAGTACCCTCGTGCTATACAAATAGCCTGTAATACTTCAAGCACATCCGCCATCTCTTCAAGATTTTTATCTGCCTGGTACTCAGCAACTTCTTCATTCAACTTTGCTTCAAGTACAGCTATATACTTGTCATTGGATAAGATGCGCGTCTTGCATTCTTTGCCATCTGCTTTAATTATTTCAGGTATCTTATCGCGTACTAATTTATTGTATACCCTCATCGTGGTGCCCCCTTATGAAACATCCCAAATATCATATCCTTGCCTTCTTGCTGAGTCATATACCGGATGCATATTTTTATCCAAAATGTTTCTAAACTCATCCGCTGAGTTTCCTTTTCTATATAATTCCTGTATCGCCCAGATTGAATGCAAATTGTCTTTATAGCATTGCTTATACAGCTTTAGTAATTCTGGTTTTTCAAATATCATTTCATACATCATAAATTGATTATTTGCAAACTGACCAAAATAATTTTCCCACACCGGAAGCTTCTTATTTTTCTTCATATTCTGGATTGGATCCATCGGCATTAAATTCCACAACTCATCATTCATGACAAAGTTTCTTGGAATAAAGTGATCCACTGCATAACTTTCTCTGTTTATGTCACCATCCATAAATACATTTTTTACAGGACGTATTTCAAGGATTGCATCCCAGAGTTTTCTTACATTGTCCAATTTTCTTGCTTTCTCATCATCTTGAGCTAATTTATATACAATCCCCGGGACTTCTGGGTTATTATTTTGCAACCACTTAACCTTCTCATACTTTATCCATCCCAAAATTGAGACCATATTATCTTGAATCATCTGAATCCAGCCATCATTGAATTTGACAACCTTTTTTAAACTTTTATCATCACCAAATGTATATGGCAGCAAGAGTTCTGAACCACTGAGCTTATTATAGTAAGCTATCATTCTTCCGGCGCTGCTCTCCAAATTTATCTTTTCCGTTCCTTTATTTGCAAACCCTGATAAGGCTTTATAAGGCACGTTTTTTGTAAGCTCTGTTTTATATGAATGCAACTCCTTATCATCAGAAAACTCAGCTAATTTGTTCATAATCTGTATTTCATTAGCATTACTTGGTAACTGAGTTAGTTCATATAATCTAGAAACTGCTTTTTCAAGATTATCCTTTACATCTCCATCTCCATATATCCCGCTTAAATGGATATGATATTCCTGAACAGGGAACCATGCATTCGCAATCATTTTATTTATAATTTCATCATATGTTGCCTCTGTTCTATTCGCAGATATTAGCTGTACAATTGCTTCAAGCCAATAAAATTTATAGCAATATGAAGGAGAACTCATCATCTTTGAAAAGCCTTCTATATCAAGTTTATTGTAATAATTACTATCGATTATTAGCTCAGCCAATATCTCACCTTCTCTCTATCAAAGCAGCATTATTCTGCATTCTTTTTGGTCTTTCTTGGATCCTCTGGTTTCTCTGCACTTTTAGGAATCATCCACATTCTTCCCATCATGACAGCGCCTTCAATGCGTCCTTCTTTACAATAAATCGCCACTCTTCTCTGAGATACATTCCATTTTTTTGCACAATCTGCTGAAATTAAATATTCCATTCTGTGTCCTCCATATAAAACGACAACACGTCACTTTAATTATATTCGAATACGCGAACACTTTCAAGATAAATATTCTATGTTGCGAACACTTTTCTATATGTTGACAGCATGGTCTACACTCCGTTTCGGTCGGCGCAAGGCCACAGTCCACCGGACTGTGTGCGCCCCGCAGCTGTGCTTGAAGGCAATAGAAAAGGCCCTGACCATAGAATTATCTCCTACAATCAGAGCCTTCGGCAAAGTAGCCTAGCACAGCTGTCTTCGTTCCACTTCGGTCGTCGCTAAACAAGTGCCACCGGCACTTAGCGACCTGCTGTAAACATATTTAATTTGCAAACTAGTTTGGTCCCGACATTAATGTCGGGACCAAAACTATTCGTAAAACTGCTCTTCAACAGAAATGTCATTAAATAATTTTAACTTTAATGCTTCATCATTATCATAAGTATTATCTAATATAGCAGTCATCAGCTCTGTTAAAAGCTCCTCATCTATGTGCCCGGCTGCCACATGATAACTTATATTTTCCATTTCTCTGAAATACACATTTTCAATTCCCATGTATCCATTTCTCAGTAAGAAATCTGCAGTCAACGTAATCGCAATTCTCTTGTTTCCGTCTGTAAAACAATGAAATTTGCAGGAGCAAAAGAATAAATGTACTAGCTTATCAATGAATGTTTTTATGTTTGAATCGTCAACCTTCAATTCGATTATGTTTTCATCTCCAAACACATTTTTTCATCCAATGCAATGTTATATTAAACGAAAAAATCATTTGATATCATAACAAAAGTTATATTATTCTCTTCTTATATGTGCATATAATCCCAACTATAATGATAGTTATGTAATAAAGAATAGTACGAGC